>BNJS01001744.1_pt1:0-245000 | contig 761183 bp, 701 predicted proteins | sample 8540461 | NCBI WGS metagenome assembly BNJS01 (sample SAMD00202454, study PRJDB9452) | human saliva metagenome | isolation source: human saliva | place: Japan
GTGATTGAGGCCTGTTGATAGGTGCACTTTTGAAAAAGTGCTTCTGGTAGTTGACGCATCATTCCAAATGTCGGATGTACCACCCATCTCCTATTGCTCCAATGAGTGAGAGCTTGGCTGATACAATCGATTGTTGCAGGGCTTAAAAGAGGATTTAGATGCAGATGGTATCATAAAATGAATGCATGTAAATGCTTTAATGGAGAATAGAGGAGTAGATTTAAGAAGTAGTAGGATAAGACTAACTGATGACTAAATTATGAATGGATACATTTTAACAACGACTCAAAATACGCATGGTTGGGTAGTTTATGAGAATGATATATCAACAGGCTATCAGAACTTTTTTAAGGGAGATTTTATTGCTTCCCCTCCCACTCTTTTTTATCGCGTTTCAAATAAAGCATATATGAAAAAGGTTGAGAAGGCCATACTCTTAGAGTCATCAGGACCAGAACTAGTAAGTGCACGCTTGAAAGAGGTCTTGGAGGCAACATCAAAAAGTATTCAATTTTTTGATGTTGAGCTATCTTGTGAAGGTGAAAAAATAGAGGGATTTTATGCGGTGAATTTACCTTATAAGATGAATTGCGTAGATATAGAGCGCAGCGAGTTTAGATTGGCGAATTTTGACCCACAAGAGCCTGAATATATGTTTTACTACATGAGGCTAAAAGATAATCTTTTTAAGGAGGGCGATATAGATATCGTGCGTTGTCGAGAAATGCCTCGTAGTATCGTGGTGAGTGAGAAAATAAAGAAAGCGTTATTTGACGCAGGCTTAAAGGGGTTGCAGTTTAGTGATAGTATCGACATAACTCCTCAAGAAAGGTCTATTTCGGAAAGAATATAAACCACGGGGCTGTCTGGAAATTCTGGTGGGATGGCCATGTCCTCTTACCCGAGTGGGCTTCGCTAAGGGAGCGTTCCGAGATTATAGTTGACAGGGAGATGGACGAAGCTACGCCACCCTGCCCCGCCCGTCATCCTTTACCTACACCCGCAAAATCGCTGTTTCCTTGTTTCTTACCGTCGTATGGTGAAGGCAAAAAACGAAAAACAGCGGACGCGCACGCGTAGCGTGCGCGTTGGGGGCTGAGGTGGGAGGCAGATGCACTTTTGAAAAAGGTCTTTTGATAGTTGATACATCACTCCAAATCTCGAAGAACCACCGCAGGAAAGTACGAAGGCTGCACCGAGGAGGTTAGTTCGTTCACCTGCTCCCATGGTTCGAAGAGGGTGTTATTTGTTTAAAACGTCAAGGTGTAAATAAGCAGATGAAGACTTGCTTATTTGGATTAGAATTTATATATTCGCATCGTAGAACAAGGTTAATTTGGTATGGTGTATAATGAGCAAATAGAAAAACAGGTTATCGGTCGTCTTAAGGTTGATAATCCGTGGTGGACGAAAGGTGCGGTTCCTGACTTCTTAAGGAAAATGTCTCCTCGCCTGTATCTGGATATATTTTATCCACTTGTTACTGAAACAACTCTTCGTAGAGCTCTCATATTGATGGGACCGCGAAGAGTAGGTAAAACAGTGATGATGTATCATTCTATTCAAAGACTGATAGACAGCGGTGTGTCTCCACAGAATGTTATCTATATTTCGGTAGAGACACCAATTTATAATAATATCTACCTTGAGCAGCTTCTCTATCTCGCATGTCAGATTTTGGGAAAGAATGCGAATAGCGAACAACTGTTTGTGTTTTTTGACGAGATTCAGTACTTGAAAGAATGGGAGGTAAATCTCAAGTCTTTGGTTGACACCTATCCGATGGTAAAATTCATCGCGTCGGGGTCTGCTGCAGCCGAACTGAAACGAAAAAGCGATGAGAGTGGGGCAGGTCGTTTTACAGACTTCAGTCTTCCTCCGCTTACATTCTATGAATATATCCATATGAAGGGATATGAAAATATAATGCAACCAACGACCATAGAATGGCATGGGCATCAGTTGAAAACTTACAATACTATTGATATTACTCACTTGAACGAGTTGTTTCTTGACTATATCAATTATGGTGGATATCCTGAAGTTGTATTCTCTGATAAAATCAGAGAGAATCCCGGGCAGTTCATCCGTCATGACATTATTGATAAGGTGTTGTTGAGAGACTTGCCGAGCCTGTATGGCATAAGCGATGTGCAAGAACTCAACTCTTTGTTTACGATGATTGCCTATCTGTCAGGATCTCAATTTTCTTATGAAGGACTTTCAAAGGAGTCGGGCGTAAAGAAAGACACATTGAAAAAGTACATAAATTATCTGGAAGCAGCTTTCTTGATAAAGGTCGTGCGTAGAACAGATGACACTGCCAAGCGGTATCAGCGTGAGACGCGTTTTAAAATCTATTTAACCAACCCGTCGCTACGTTGCGCCGTCTTCCAGCCTATCACAGAACAAGACCGGGATACCATTGGAGATATGGTTGAGACCGCGGTATACGCTCAATGGATACCCCGACTCAGTGCAGCAATCCATTACGCGAATTGGCGGAGTGGCAGGCAGGAAGGGGAAGTAGATATCGTGGGGCTTGACATTGCCAAACAGAAGCCTAGTTGGGCTGTAGAAGTCAAGTGGACTGACAGATATTACGAACGCCCTACAGAACTGACATCCTTGAAATATTTCATGGATAAAAATAATATGGATTACGCAATGGTTACAAGCATGACACAACTAGGCGTGAAGAAACTTGGCGAACGTAGACTGCAATTTATACCAACGGCATGTTATGCTTACACAGTTGCTGAAAACACTCTTCGACAGGCGAAGTATTCGTATGGGCTATAGTACGGCTTCTCAATTAAGCAGATTCAAATCTGTCTAATTGGATGTGTGGGGTTAGATCCTTGTTGATCAACGTGTTATAGTTGTGGGCTAAGAAATGCACCTCATCGTATCACCGATTAAAAGTGTTATTTTCTTCTGGAAAACTCGCAATCATTTTTTTGTAAAAATATATTGTCTGATGAGTTTGTTTGTATTTTCTATCGCTCCCTTTTGCTATGAGGCATAAGGAGCAATAGATGAACGCTCCCAAAGACTTTGTAATGAACTTGTGTGCGGCAAATTCAGGGTCGTTGTCAGGGGGGATGGTCTTGATGTGTTTCTTGTAGTACAGCACCAGACGTCTGACTGATTCGGCCAACGGCTCTAACTTCTTCCCATGGACAAGTTGGGTCATGAAGAGAGTGGCCTATCGTTTTAGGGATTAAAGATACTTTCAGCTGAGATGATATGCGCTGCACGATTGCTGCATCACTCCAAATTATAAATTGAACACGTTAATGTTGGTATGGAAGAAAAGAAAATAGTACTGGGTTCGGGCATGGTGACGCTTGACCGGCTGCAGAAGTTTGCTGATGATACTGTCAGCGAGGAATATGTGGGCGGTACACTGGGCAATATTATGATGATAATGGCCCACTATGGTTGGCACGCAATGCCTGTGACACGTCTCGATGTGTCGGTCGATAGCGAGAAGATTGTCGACGACATGAAGGCCAGTGGCATGGACTTACGCTATGTGATACGTGAGGAAGGCGGCAAGACTCCCGTCGTCTTTCAGCGCAATTACACTAAGCGCGATGGCAGCAAGGGGAAGAGTATTGGTGCTCCGGAAGGACGCAGCCGCTTCATTCCCTTCAGTGCCATCACCAAGAAACGGCGCAAACCATCATGGAAGAGTTGAATGAGGTGCCCGATGTGCTTGTGTTCGACCGTGCCTCCCCGGCCTACATAGACCTTGCGAAGCACTTCAAAGAGAAAGGCGCTTTGGTGTATTTTGAGCCTGAGGGCATCAGCCCGGTCAATCAGAAGAATGTGGAAAAGCTCATTGCACTGAGCGATGTGGTGAAGTATTCGGGTAAACGAATCAAGGACACAACGCTGTTTGAGAAATACACGGATAGACTCTTCATCGAGACTCGCAGTGAGGAGGGTTTGCGTTTCCGTCTGCAGGGAACGTGGCACGCGGTTGCGGCTCCGGAACTGCCCGGAGAATTTATGGATGAGGAGGGAGCCGGCGACTGGACTTCTGCAACCTTTATCCACTTGCTCACAGCGCATGGCGTGCGCCATATAGCCGACCTTTCTGCCGACGACTGTGCCGCCTTGCTGGCTCAGGCTCAGAAGAAGGGGGCTGAGAACTGCTGCCGTGAGGGAGCCCGCGGACTGATGAGATCATAAAAAAGCACGACGAAAAACAAAACAACTATGGCAAGAGAAATATTCTATCACGGATCATCTCAACTATTTGATGAGTTTAATATGTCTCATGCACTGGAGGGCGATGGCAAGGTAAAGTTTGGTTATGGTGCGTATGTTACGTCCAATTTTGCTACTGCTGCACTCTATGCCGGCAAGAGCAACCACTCTGGTCACTACTATGTTTACACGGTGGAGGTGCCAGAAAAAAAGGCTGACAACTTTATAAGTCATCGATACCCCGTCGAAGCATCGCTCCTAGAGAAGGTGGAAGGAAAGCTAGGCAAGGTCACGAAGGAGAAATATCTTGAGAATGCAGGAAAATCCTTCCGCAAATACATCGCCCTAGCTCTTTCGGGGAAGCACATACCTGACAATCCGGAGAATGCGAAGCCTTCTGTGGCGGAGGACAAGGCCGCTTCTGAATTTCTGTTGAGCCTCGGCATTGATTTTATCGAGTGGCCGCAAGGTGCTTGGAAGAAACCATGGAAGCAGACTAATCGTGCAATTCTCGATGAGAAGTCGATTAAGATTTTGAAGATTGAAGAAGTAGAATTGGCACCCAAAGGCAAGAAAGCTACACTTGAACTTATCGAAGGATCGCAAAAAACAATATTTGAAGCGAAATGAGTAGAGAAAAGCATAGTGTAGCTCCACTTGTCAAGGAGTTTTATCCTGAGTATTACAGTCTGCATGAGTACCCTGCAGACCAATGTGTAGTATTCACAAAGGTAGACTTGCCTTGGGGAATACTCGGCAACTTCGGGCGCACATCGATAATCGTAAATGGCGTCACCTTCCGCACGGCTGAACAACTCTTCCAAATGATGAAGTTCAAAGAAGCAGAGCAGCTAATGGACCTCTACAAGTCCGGCGGCTTGTTCCTCAAGCATAAGGCCAAGAAATGGGAGAACCAGGACAAGCGCAGGGCGGATTGGGGCAGCATGGTGGTTGATGCCATCAAAATGTGCATAGAACTTAAGTATGAACAAAATGAAGATTTTCGCAACGAGCTTGAGCGAACCAAGGGAATGTATATCGTTGAAGGGCAGAAAAAGGGACCCGACACTTGGGGGGCCAAACTGACTGATGATGTATATGCCGGCTCCAACCTCATGGGGCGCCTCTTGATGGAACTGCGCGATAATGGCAAGCTGGAATATCACCTGCCCGACAATGCGCTGGATTTCATTGAGATCGTAAAACGGGAGCTTGACAAATAATGTGAAGTAAAAGTGCCATGACTGAAGTGGAAAGATTCGTATGTCGAATCGTTGAAGTGCACGGTGTAAAAGGTTATTTCCTCATTAAAACGGAGTATCCCCTATAGCAACTATCCGGTGATACCGATTAAAAAAGGTTTATCCGACATTTGGAGTGATGCGGCAATCGTGCAGGGCATACAACCTTAGGTGAAAGTATCTTTAATCCCTAAAAAACTAATCCGTTTTCTTCATCACCTTTATCTTATTGTTGATTCCCTCTACTTTCCCGGTCGATATGGGGCTGTAGTACAAAGCATGAATGCCGGTTCTATAAGCCATGATTGTGCTGGTCATATAGAATCGGGGCAGACTTAGAGGAGGTGCAGAAAACTTTGTTTGACAAACGAATAGAAAATATGGATGCGAGACAATACATGATCATAGATTTGGGAAGGCGAGGGGAGCGGAGTATGTTCATCACCGAGCAGGTGGCCTATATCAAGGCCAACTATGGCGGAGGCTGGACGGTACGTTTTGCGACGTCACCCCGATTTTTTCAATACAACAAAGCGCGCTTGCTCTTTCTTTCGGCTCCTGAGGTGATTGATCTTGAGGAAAAGGGGATGTATGTCAACAATAAGCGAATCGGTGATGTGGCCGAGTTGCTTTGTTTCTCTACGCCGCTGGAGAAGTTCTATCGCGTGACGCACACGAATGGTTATGTGGAGTGTCTCGACGGCAGGCAGGTGTATGTGACGCGCACGCCGGTGGATCAAATCGGCGGTGGCGTGTGGGACTATTTGCGAAAGTTGGCCGAGGAAACGGGACTTTGCGACGAGGAGGGGAACAATAGTTTGGCGAAGGGCTATGCTTGTGTGGATGTGAAGCGAGACAATGTGCCTTTGGCGCAGTATCTCGGCTCGAAGCGGAAATTGGCGGTGCGTGCACTGCCCAAAGTGGTTTATTACCCCTTCGGGTGCAACGCGAGTCAGCAGGCCGCGGTGGAAGCGGCTTTGTGTCATCAGGTGAGTATCGTGCAAGGGCCTCCGGGTACGGGGAAAACGCAGACGATTCTCAATATCATTGCGAATTTGCTCTTGGCGGACAAAACGGTGTTGGTGGTGTCTAACAATAATTCGGCCGTGGTCAATGTGGCCGAGAAACTCCATCGCGAAGGTTTGGGCTTCGTCGTGGCGCAGTTGGGAAATGCGGAAAACAAGGTGGCGTTTGTGCGTTCGCAAAGTACGCATTATCCGGAGCTGAGCGATTGGGCTTTGGCAGACGAGAAGCCGGTGAAGGAGTTGGCGCGACGGGCGCTACAAACGGTGACGCAAGGCTTTGAAGACCAAACGATGCGGGCGCAACTCAAGGCGGAATACGATGCGCTGCTGCGCGAACAGCAATACAACGACTTGCTGGGCGGAGAGCTCTTGTCGGAAGACGGGCGGCTGACGGGCTTGTCGGGAGCGCAATTGATGAAGTTGCTCACGACCTATCGCCATCATGTGGAGCAGGGACGAAAGGTGGGGACGTGGGTGCGCCTGAAATGGGCTTTGACGTTCGGCTTTCGCCTGTTCTCGTTGCTCAAAGGCGAGGCTGCAGCGGTGATCGCCGGTTTGGAGAAGGCTTTCTATAGTGTGCGTAAGGCGGAGATAGAGCGCGAACTGGCGATGCGTGAAGAGCGCTTGCAGGCGTTGGAACTGGAGGTGGCGCTCGAAGCACTTACCACTTCGTCGCGGCAAATGCTCCGACACAAGATGGCCGAGCGTTTCGGCGGAGGCGCCCGTCGGCAGTTTACAGTGAGCAGCATCAAGGCGAATACCGAAGTGTTTTTGAAGGAATATCCTTTGGTGCTGAGTAGTACGTACAAGTCGAACACAAACATTCATTCGGATTACGTGTTTGACTATGTGATCATGGACGAGGCTTCGCAGGTGGACATCAAAACCGGGGCTTTGGCGCTGTCATGCGCCATGAATGCGGTGATTGTGGGCGACAGCAAGCAGTTGCCCAATGTGGTGAGTCAAGCCGATGCGCTGGCCTACGGGGCTGTGCGCGCGAATTATGCGGTGGGGGACTGTTACGACGCGGTGAAGTGCAGTTTTTGCAATCGTGCATCGAGGTTTTCCGAGAGGCGCCCACGACGTTGCTGCGTGAGCACTATCGTTGCCATCCGAAGATCATTGGTTTTTGCAATCAGCGATTTTATGACGGCGCACTGCTCGCGATGACGACCGATGAGGGGGAGAGCAAGGTGCTGCAGGTGGTGCGCACGGTGGAAGGCAATCATGCGCGCGGACATTTCAATCAGCGCGAGATCGATGTACTCATGCAAGAAGTGCTGCCCGAATACATGGGCAAAGGGAGTTTGGGCATCATCACGCCTTATCGTGATCAGGCGGAGGCGATCAACCGGGCTGTGGGGCAGGAGTTGGCCAGTACGGTGCACAAGTACCAAGGGAGAGAGAGTGCGACACGATCATCATGAGTATGGTGGACAATGCGCCGACGGACTTCTCGGACGACGCAAATTTGCTGAATGTGGCGATTTCGCGCGCCAAGACGCGGCTTTGTCTCATTGTCACCGGGAATGAGTTGCCAGTGGAATCGAACTTGTCGCAGTTGATCAATTATATTCGGTACAACAACTTCGAAGTGCGCGAAAGTAAGTTGCACTCCGTCTTCGATTTGTTGTATCGGCAGTATTCGGCACAGCGGTTGGAATATCAAGCGACTCATTCGACTGCATCGGGTTTCCTTTCCGAGCAGCTGCTCTACGATGCTTTGCAACAAGCGTTGTCCGAAATGGGGCGCAGCGCGCTTGCAGTTGTGTGCCACTACCCGCTTTCGAAACTGATTGCCGATCCGGCGCTTCTGGACGCGGAAGAGCGTGCTTTTGTGGAGAGTCCTTTCTCGCATGTGGATTTCCTGATCTACAATGCAATCACGAAGCAACCGTTGCTGCCGATTGAGGTAGATGGTTGGGGCTTTCACGGTGGAAATAGCATTCAGCAGCACCGCGATGCACTGAAAGATGGCTTGCTCGCCAAATATGATTTGTCCCCTTGCCGCATTTCGACCACTGACCGCGTGACGGTGGAGGTGCTCAAAGAGCTTTTGGTGAAACGCGGGTTGGTCGGTGAGTGACTGAGTAAGGAGGACTAGTGACTATTTCTGTTTTTCTTGGAGGGGGGATTCTATGAATGATGTCTCCTTTTATTTCGTTGGGACTGTCGGTACTTAAGAGTGAGTGACAGTTGGATAATGCTAAACAAGAGACTGGGTGAGTGGAAATGAAGGGTGAAATCAACGAAAGCAAATTTCGATACCTACCGAAAAGTGCGTTAGGGGTAAAGCTTTTGTCGAACATCTCCGTTTAAGGCAAGCGATGAAGAATCACTAAGTATAGACTTGGGTCGTTTTCACGGAAAACTCAGGTTTTGCAATTTGTGCATGTCAAATCCTGTGTATTTTGGCTTGTAATCGACATTTTTACCTCAAAAATAGGGTCTTCTCACCACGAGCGAGTATATTTGTCGTTCTAATGTAGTCATACGAAAGTGATCGCGTGCGATAAAAAGAATTCGGACGTGATGTTTGTTGATGAAGTAGAGACAGAAAACCGGTCGATAAATGGGTTGGTGAAAAAGGAACTTTTGCCGGCCGAAAGTGACTGAATAACAGAGAATTATTAATCACACAGATACAATCAATAATTAAATAAGATGGAGAAAACAAATTCCTTTAGATTCAAAATCTTCGGACTCCTCTGTACATTGTTGCTCTGTTTGGGTAGTCTCCCCCGCAGTGGGGCAGAATTGCCCGAATTTCCAATGGAACGATTTCACCAAGACTATGGTGCATCCCAATGCAGATTGTAATCTGCCGGGATCGTTAACCATTCGGTATAGTAACAATATCGCAGGTGTCGATGAAGTAAAGTATCAGTTTGGTACAAGTTCAAGTGGGCCTTGGTATAAAGAAATCGATGCCCCTTCGCCCGGAGCTACGGTGAAGGTTGACTTGCCGGCTAATATCTTTAATGATAAGTATGTCTATGTACGCATCACAACAAAGTGTGGTACCAATACTCGCTCAGACTGGTGGTATTTGGGGGATAAGACATACAATAAAAAGTCTCAAGACGTACGTTTAGAGGTGAGTAGTACCCCCGCCGGTAGTGGTGCCGGTTCGAGTGGCGGTATACAAGCGTCGCTGAACGGTCCTACGGGTTTTGAGGAAGCGACTTTTAAACTCTACAAGCGGGAGGATCAGAACACAGTCATTCAATCTCAGCGTTCCACGCGTCCTTATGATGGCGTGACGTTCTTTAATTTGCCCAAGGGCGATTATATTGTTAAGGTAGAGGCAAAGCCTGCTTGCACACCGGCCAATCCGCCCTCGAATTGGGATACGGATCATTTCAATCTGTCTGCCAGTGTGACGGTGGGTACCTTTAATTTGGTGACCACGCAGATTCCTGCCCGCGGTACTTGCCCCGGCGGTGTCAAAGTCGAGGTGTCGAAAGTGACGGGTGTGCAGAACATTGAGTACACCATTGCAAATCAAAGTACGCCTGATACACCAATCCAGACATTTACGGCCGGCTACCCGAACTTTGCCCATACTTTTACGGGGCTTCAAGCCGGTAACTATGTCATAAAGGCGACGGAAAAGACGGGCAACAGCTCGATGACCAACTACTTCAACATTTACAATCAAGAGAATGATGTCTATGCCAACGTTCAGCACGGAACACTGCCCGGCGTAAACGAAGGAGCGGTCAATATCCAATTGCCAAACACCACAGAGGCTTGCCCCGCCAAGCTGACCATTACGCGCACGGATGGGGTGGCCTTCACGCCCGTCGTGAAGACGAATGTGACCGAAGAAGTCACCCTTATCGAAAATCTCCCGAAGGGAAATTATCAGGTGAAAGCCGAATACGGTGGCATCACGAAGACGAGAAACTTCCAGATCAGTGAAGGTACTCTCGGCTATTTTTCGTATAACTCAAGTACGCCTGCCAATAGATTGTGTGAGGCCTCCGGTGGATATGTTTGGAATCTCTACAATGGCCTTTATTATGCCCCGCTGAAGATGCGTATCACCAATCGTGAGGGTGGTGCGTTGGTGAAAGAATGGACCCTACCTGCCGGTGAAAGAACGGTGGAAGTCAAAGGCCTCTTCCCGGGAGAATACACGATTACGGCTCGTCATGAGAGCTCCGGATTGGAGATTAAATCAGACTTCAATATCTATCTGAAGAATGATCTCGAAGGGAATCTCTCGTTTGACTTTTACGGCACGGCGGTTAGCACCGATTTCTGCGGCGAAAAGCCGATGATGCGCATTCCCGTGAAGTACACGGGAACCGGAGGTATCGAGAATGCCCCCATGCTTTCTTCGTTCCTCAATGGGGCAACATTTGAAATCTACGATCAGCAAGGTGTTTTCCAGTGTTCCGGTGCAATGCCTGCGTTAACCGGTAATGCGGTGAGTTACATCGAAACGCCGGTTTCGGAGCCGTATTATAAACTTCGTGTAAAGTCAGCTTGCGGTTATCCCTACCAGAACTACACGATGTATGGTAACTCCGGCTACAAGTTTAGCCCGAGCTTTACCTTCCGCGGTTGCGGTGGTACGGGAACCGACGTGGATTTGCGTGTCCTCGATATGAAAGGGCAAGTGGCTCCGCTCATGACTTACAAGGTAACCAACAAGGCTACCGGTGATTTGGTAGGTGAGTATGCGATGAAGGAGGGTGTGAATACGGCGATCTTCGCCAACATGCAGCCGGGCGACTACAAAGTAGAATGGTGGCCGCAATGTGCCCCCACGCAGAAACACACCGATGAGTTCCGCGTTGAAGATACGGTTAAAGAATTGAGCCGATCGATAACCCCTGCCCGTTGTGGTGAAGAGGGTGCTGTGTACATCAGTTTTTACAACTTTTCCAATATCAATGCTTGGCGCCACGAATTGATAGATAAGGCCACAGGTAATGTGGTGCGAGTCTACGGTTCCGGTCAGACAAGCAGTGTTAATTTCAACCGCATTCCTGCTGGTAATTATATTGTGAAGTCTACTCCCATCGTAACGTGTGGAGAGATTACCCCCGGTTCATTTGAGGTCACCGTGCCCAAAGAAAAACCGCAAGAAAACTACATTTATCTATGGACTCGCGACCAGAACCCCACACCCTATCAGAATGATGGTAAAGTGCGTTACTACTCTACCTATCCGCTGGATAATATAAAATGGCGTGTGCTGGATGTGGTGACCGGAGCTGAACTCAACAAGGGAGAAGCACGTCCCACAAACAAATACAGGTGGTTTCGGCTTTGTTGTAGATAAATTGCCGCACACTTACAACATTGAGTTCGAAACTCCTTGCGGTAAATATACCCGTTTGGATTCTCTCTATTTGGATAACCGCAAGAACATGCCCGGTTTTAGATACTTCCTGGGTAGCGTGAACACAACTTGCAATAAGAAGGGGTACATTACGGTTCTCTCTAAGTTGAAGTCAGCCGGGCTGCCTGAAAAGGCTACGAAGATCGTCCTGTACAAATACACGGTGGTCGACGGAAACGCTGCCTATCGTCCTTTGAAGGAAGAAACCAATCCGACTTCAATCATCGAAAGCCACACTTTCACCGAATTGGAGTCCGGTTCCTATGCCATTCGTTATTACTACAACGGAACGAGTGATTATTTCCAAGGCATCAATATTGGAGAAACATCAAATTTGAGCCTTCAATTGAATTCTACGGACTTCAGCTTGAAGGGTGTTTCTACGCTTACGGCTCGCATCAATCCGGCCGAACCGGGTACAAAGATGCGTTTGGTTATCAAGAGCACGGACGGCACCGAACTCTTCAATGGCGAAGTTCCCGCCGATGCACCTTATAACTTCGATGTGCGTAAACCGTATGGTTCTTTTACTGCCGAAGCAACGATGGTAGACGGCTGTATGGCCGGTAAAACAGCCAGCACTTGGAATACACCGCGCCAAGGTACGAAGTTCAGCTTCTCGCTTCGTAAAAACAACATGAAGTGTAAGAACGACGGTGAAATCACCATGGTGGTGCCGGAGTCCTTCCACGACGTGGACCAAATCCACTATACGCTGACGAAGACCACCGGTACGCAATATACCGACGTGGCCGAAACGACGAAGCCCGGTGAACCGAAGACCTTCATCGGTCTGGAAGCCGGTACGTACAAGGTGACCGGTCGTGCCACTGTCTTCAAAGACGAGAATGGACAACCTCAGGTACAAGACTTTGAACAGACCATAACGTTGAGCACACCTTATCGAGATGGTCTCTATGCCACGGTGCGCCCGGATTATATGGTGCCGACCCGAGACGAATGTCCCAACGGTCGCATCGGTTTGAACATCGAAAAGGGCTCCGGTAAGTATCGCGTCTTCTTGACGAAGACCCCTGACGAAGGTGTTTTGACTAAGCCTCGTGAAATTTTCACTGACCCGATCGGAACAAGTTATTATAATAAGCTTTGGGGTAGCGAATTGAAGCCCGGCCATTACGCGCTGACCGTATCGGATGGCTGTATGGAACGTGACATCCCGGATGCAGAGATTCTCGAAATGCCGAATACCCCCAAGGTTACTTGGGACTGGTGGTATCTGCGCTTGGATTCTCGTCTGAGAAACAAAAAAGACGAAACTCGAGATTCTGTCATGTACGCCTTAAGATTCGACCCCTCGGACTTCCCTGAAGGTTTCCGCCAGACAGCCTATCGCGCCTACGAAGTTCAAGTAGTAGCAAAAGGGGCTGCCCCTGATGATAGTCAGTGGAAGAGCAGCTGGGGCTACAGTAACGATGGTAAATCCTATATTACCGATTATTCGAAACGTTTCGATAATTGTAATGGGGTAGACGTCCTTCTTCGTTTGAAGAACTGTCCGGCCACGCTGAAGCGTATCACTGAGAATCGTGATATTCGCTATGCTTTCTACGGTCTTTGGCAACAGCTGAAGTGTAATACGGTACAGTGGGTGTTTACCGACGGTGAAATTGGCCATAAGTACAAGATAAAGGTTACTCGTACAACGGATAATGTTGTACTCGTGGACAAAGAAGTAAACTATACTTCTCGTGAACAATACCTCACTCATGATCCAGAACTCGAGTTTCCCGCAGATAAGAGTTATCGCATCGAAATGACGCCGACAGATTACTGTGGTGACCCACTCTATGGAGCTACAACGTATTTCTATGCGATCAATCGTAGGTATCAGTATACACTTGACTATGGTCAAAATATTATGTCGGATTGCGATGGCCGTCTTTGGCCATTCAGGGTTGGACAGACTGTAGGCTGCCTCTCAAGTACTACGCCTATGAAGTAAACGGTACGCAGGAAACACTCGTAAGCGAGAGTGGTAACTATGTGCCGCAAGTTTGGAACAGCCCTTACAAGTTCAAGAAGGACAAGAAGTATGTCATTCGCGTGGTGGAATACGGTCAACCCGAAACCACTAAGGATCTACTCGTAGACTTCACGCTCAACTACCGTTTACCTTCAAAGTATACGGTGTCGAGAGATTATACGTTCAAAGGACAAACCTTCTGTGGTAGTGGCTACACCGCTTCCAAGAATGGTTACTATATGAATAATTTCTCATCCTACTTCTACCCAAGTTGGGATGGCGTTCCTTCAGTGGAGCAGAAGACCTATTTGACGATTCCGAAGATGACGATCGTAGCTCGTCCGAAAGCCAATCCTACTCGTAAGTTCGTGGCAACAAGCGTAACGCGTAGCGGAAGTTCGATGTATCGTTATAGCTGGAAGGAAGAGTTGGCAGATGGTACATTGATCGATGCCTACGCTCCCGAAGGTGAATACACAGTGGTGGCACATACCGATTGTGGTGACATTCCGATGGAAGACGACTACATCGGTCGCCCGATTCTCGACCTTAGCGCCACGACGGTTGATGCCGCTTGTGACGGTAAGTTTACGGTTACACCTAAGGGTACGCTGACTTATCTTGGAAGTACGGAAGACGTGGAAATTACATCTTTCTATGTTCAAGGTGACAACTACAACACAACTCGCAACTGGGGTCAGTCTTTCGGTACTTATCAGCGTGAGTTTACCTTGGTTTTGAACATCAAGCGTAAGAGCGACGGTAAGACATGTACGATGAACTGGCCTTTCTCGATGAGCAACTACGTGCTCGACTTCGACCAGTCTCAGAGCTTGAGTATGTTCTGCACCGACTCGGGTAAGGGTATCATCCACATGGCTCTGAAGGGTGGTAATGCACCTTATACTTATAAGTTGATGTCTCTCGACGGTACAGAAATTGCTCGCAAGACGGTGCCCGGTGCCGTAGACTTCGAACACGGTAAGTTGGGTGAACGCTATCGCATCACGGCTACCGATGCCTGCGGATTGACTTGGATTCACCAAGATGTGTTGCTGCAAGACCCTGCTGCAATTTCATCTTCGATGACTGTCGAGACCTCCTTCTGTGCCGGTGATCGGGCTAAACTTGCTGCCCGCGAATTTCCTGGTGCAACATACTTATGGCACTTACCCGATGGTTCGACAAAAGCCGGCCGCGTAATCGAGTTCGAAGCCAAAACAGCGAATGCCGGTGAGTTTATCGTTGATATCCATCTGACAACTTGTACGGTAACGCTGTATGGTAAGCACACGGTTGGTATTGCAAGTATTAAAGAAGCCAGTGGTTTGATCCTCACACAACAAGCTTGCGCGGGCGAACCGGTTGCTTTCAATCTTAATCCTGCGAGCGCAACCATCAACGGTGAGGAAGCCGATGCGGATGAAATTGAATATCAGTGGGAACGTACTGCTACACCGGACGATGAGTCTACTTGGACTCCGATTCGCAATGCAACGGAACAGAACCTGACATACAATGCCGCAGCCCCGGGTGTTTACTATGTTCGCCGTACGGCAAAAATCGGCGACTGTAAGGCGATCAGTGACCAATCAAAGTTGACGGTTATTGCGGGTATTAATGTCGCTATGACTCCGGATGAGCAGTCAAGAACGATCAATGATAAGAATCCCTTCACGCTCACGGCCGGTATTGTAACAGGTAATCCGAACCGCACTTACCAATGGCAACGCAGTGCCGACAAGAAGCATTGGGTGAACATTGGTACAGATGAAACCTTCACCGAAACGAAGCGTTTTGGTAACACGGTTTACTACCGTCGAATTGTTTCTGCCGGTGCATGTAGCATCGAAGGTCAACCGATCACGGTTCGCTTCAAGAAACGTTGGCCGGCTTACATCAACCCGCAGGTTCGTCAGCGTACGCTCGATGATTAAACCTTGATTTTCTTCAGAGCAGAAATTACTTGTAGTAGATTCTGCTTTGCTGAAAAGGACAAAATAATTGGCGTCCGTATCAAACGCAAGTTTTGATACGGACGCCTTTGTTTGGCTCATCCGACATTTGGAGTGATTCGGCAATCGTGCGATACTGTCCTATAAAAGTGTGTAAGCTCCAAAGTTCTTATATTTGTGGTGACTTTAAGAATCAAACAAAGAACAATGAAGCTTACAATGGAACAAAGATCGGACATTATTTCGGAAATGGCCTCAAGTGAGGCTGGTTTTAATGAGTTGATGCGCGTGCTTTTGGATAGTTTTTCGGCTTAATGGTCAAATGTACTCCTGAAAGGGGGCATAATGCTCTCTTTTTCATACCTTTGGAGGTGTTTATAATGCTATAATGGAATATCATCGTAAAAAAAGTGCCAGAAATGCGGTTCTCATGCTGTAATCCGCAAAGGAGTTAAACGTGGTGCCTCGTATTGGTATTGCAAGAGTTGTCAATGCTATTTTAGTGGTCGTGAAAAGCCTAATAAGGCTGCCATTGTTGAGTTCTATTTACAAGGGCGCTATACATTGCTTGAAACAGCTCAAGAATATGGTATTTCTGTTTCTACCCTACAACGATATCTCAAAAACGTACCCCAAAGTCAGGATGTTTCTTACAGAATTCTCCCATTGCTATAACGTTACAAATGGATGCTACCTATTGGGGTCGAAAACTTTGGAGTAGTCATTTTCATGGATGCTTCAAGCCACAGAGTATTACACTATCGCTTCTTACGTGGTAAGGAGAGAATTAGTGATTATCAAGCTGGTATATCCTGTCTCCAAGATCAAGGATTTACAATCAGATCCATTGTAAGTGACGCATTATCAGGTATTAAGGAAGCATTTCCTGAGATACCTTATCAGTATTGTCAGTTTCACCAGCTTCAGCGAATAAGACATTTGCTCACCACTAATCCTCGCTTACCTGCGGCCAAAGAACTCAAAGCATTGGCGCATCAACTTACACAATCTAGTCGTCTAGACTTTGAGACATCTCTTGAAAAATGGGAGCAAAAGTGGAAAGATTTTTTGCAAGAGAAGTCTTATGGTGAAGATGGCAAATGGCACTTCACTCATAGAAGAACGAGAAGTGCTTTTTATAGTTTAAAACGCAATCTAAAATGCACTATTTACCTTTGAGAATTTCCCTGCCGATCAAGTTCCACGCACTAACAATGCTATTGAGTCTCTTAACTCTGTATTGAAGATGAGATTGCGTCTTCATCGAGGACTTTCGAAAGAGAGGCGAGAACTGCTTATTGGAAACATATTAGGGGCTTACAACCCCGATAAACACTAGGGAGTTCAACTATTATAGGAGTACATTTGACCATTAAATGAAAAAGAGAGCATTTTTGCCCCCTTTCAGGAGTACATTTGACCATTAAGCCTGAAAAAGTTACTTCAGATTCTGAGAGAAAATCGCCTGGAAAAAGGCATCTCTCAAGAGTATCTTGCTGGAAAACTGGGTATTTCCTCAAGTACAATCTCTCGCTGGGAGTCTAAGGGAAATTTCCCAAGTACTGACAAGCTTTTCGAGTATGCGAGCTTTCTAAGCCTCTCATGCTACGACGTACTTGCACTACTTGCAAATGAGCAACCAAGACCTGTGGGGAGGATTGAAATATCTGCCTACAACAAAGCAACCTTCAATCGTCTTGTTTACCTTCTTCTCAAAGAAGGGGGTAATGACATTGACTTTACTAAAACTCATCTAATGTAATGGAAGTAATCTCAATGGAGAGCAGTGTCTACCAAGACCTGATAGACCGTCTCAATCGAATTGAGCAGTACGTTGAACGCACAACGCACTTGCTTCAAGACATCGACGATGAACTCGAGATGTCTACCAAGGATCTCATTGATACCTTGGATGTTTCAGAATCAACCTTATACCGTTGGCGTAAAAAGAATATTGTTCGCTTCCGCTATACGGAGAGTGGAGATGTTCGTTACTTCTATAAGTCACTACTCATCTGCGCTCGATGCAATCGTCTACGCATATCGGGTATGCGCAATGACGAATTGTTGGAGCGCCTACTTCGCTACAAGGATAAACTGATACTTTGCAACTGCCTTAGTTTAGAACAAAAAGACGAACAATGATAGACAAAGAAAGAATACTAGCATTAACAGATGGAGGACTAAGAATCTTCTGTCATTATCTAGGCTTCGAGGTCAATCTGCATCGTAACTTTCGTAGTCCATTCTACGATGATAAGCGAGCTTCTTGCCATATCTATTATGACAAAAAGATCCTCGACTTATAAGTACTATGACCATGGCAATCCCTCCCTATGCGGGGGATTGCTTCTGTTCGTATCCGAGTTGAGAGGCATAGACCTTAAGACTAGTTTTCCAGAACTACTTCAAACAATAGCCAAAGACCTAGATCTTTGTATTCTTGATGATGTTAAGCAGCTGCACAAGTTTGTTTCAACAAAAATGAAACCGACAGCCCCTATCTCTCCTCAATGCCAAACAAAACATGCTGAAAAGGCTGACGAGCTACCTTATAGTTTTGAGATACAACCTTTCGATGCTGCACTTCTTGCTTATTGGGCTCATTATGGCATTTATGAGGAAACACTGAGGCGATTTCGGGTTCGTGCTCTAAAAAGCTATTCTAGTCAAACAAGAGAGGGAAAACAATTTGAGATCAGGGCTACACCAACAGAACCCATATTTGCGTATATAGGAAATGGATACATCAAAATCTATCGCCCCAATAGTCCAAAGATGCGTTTTCTCTATGGTGGGCAAATGCCCAATCCTTACAGTTTCGGAATGGAACAGATTCCAAGTAAAGGAGATATACTCTTTATCACCGGAGGAGAAAAGGATGTTCTGTCTCTCTCTGCTCATCACTTCCATGCGATATGCTTTAATAGTGAAACAGCACAAATACCGGAGAATATTATAGAGAGTTTACAGCTACGCTTTCGACACATTATCTTACTCTATGATACGGATGAGACAGGGGTAAGAGAATCTGATAGACAAGCAAATCTGCTAGAGGCTTACAAGGTACAACAGCTTCAATTACCACTAAAAGGAACAAAGACAGAAAAGGATATATCCGACTACTTTGCACTAGGTAATGAGGAAGAGGACTTTCGTAAGTTGCTCGATAAGCTTTTCTCTCAAATGTACACGCAAACTATGATGATGCTACGTTCGTGTGAAATAGACTATGATAATCCACCTGATGCTTCAAAGTCAGTAGTAGCCGTTAATGGCGTTCCTCTCGGTACACAAGACAATCTCTTCTGTATCACTGGAGGAGAAGGAACAGGCAAAAGTAACTACATCGCAGCTATACTTGCCGGCACGTTAGGAGCTGAACGATTGGATGCAGAACAAACGTTAGGGCTTGAGGTAACGCCTAACCCAAAGGGCTTAGCCGTGTTGCATTATGATACGGAACAATCAGAAGCGCAACTCCACAAAAATCTAGGTAAGACGCTTCGGAGAGCTTCGCTAACAGCCGTTCCAGAGTTTTATCATTCCCTCTACCTAGCTTCTTTGTCTCGTAAAGATAGGCTAAAGCTTATCAGAGAGAGTATGGACTTATTCCATCACAAACATGGGGGAATACATCTCGTAGTTATTGACGGCATAGCCGATTTGATCCGTTCAGCAAACGATGAAACAGAAAGCATCGCCATTGTCGATGAACTCTACCGCTTGGCAGGTATTTACAACACGTGCATTATCTGTGTGCTTCACTTTGTACCGAATGGTATCAAACTGAGAGGGCATATCGGTTCTGAGCTACAGCGAAAGGCCGCTGGCATTCTCTCCATTGAGAAAGATGAAAACCCTGAATATTCGGTAGTAAAAGCCTTGAAAGTGCGTGATGGAAGTCCATTAGACGTACCCATGACGCTATTTGGCTGGGACAAAGCTCTCGATATGCACGTTTATCGAGGAGAGAAGTCTAAGGAAGACAAGGATAAACGCAAGAGCAACGAGCTCCACGCAGTTATTCGTGAAGCTTTTCGCTCTGCAACACGTCTTTCTTACCAACAGCTCTGTGAGATTTTGATGCGAGAACTCGACATCAAAGACCGCACAGCAAAAAAGTATATTGCTTATATGAAGGAACAAGATATCCTCATTCAGGATAGCCAAGGAAACTATCAACAAAGAAAAAAATGCCTTATCTAGATTCTCATTATACCGAAGAACAATTTCGGAATTTGTTTCAGAAGCTCTTGCAGATGGAACTTAAACTTGATGAGTTAGTTTCATTGCAAGCTCAAGAACGCGCAACTACAGTTCATCTACCTCTCAGACCAGAGTATCTTGACATCATTGATGTTTCCAAGCTCCTCAAAGTTGAGCAGAAGACCATCTACAATTGGGTATCGCAAGGAAAGATTCCCTATCTCAAAGCTAATGGTCGCTTGCTCTTTTTGCGAGATGAGGTGGATGCGATGCTTAAACGGAGGGAATGTTAGTAGAATTCTTCTATGAATGGAAACTAAAAGTGTGATGTAAATACTGGCATTTAGACCACAAAATGGTGTCAGATGAACGAGGCAAGAAAAGCTTCTTTGAATGGAATTTGTAAGTTCTGAAAACGAAAATACCGTTTAATTTGTACGGTTATCTCAGTTTCATTCTTTGTTCTAGCGAAAAAGATGTACCTTTGCAGTGAACTAAAGTATGTAGATTATGATAGCATCATTCACTGTTCAAAACTATCTTTCCTTCCGACAGCCTGTGACATATAGCTTCGAGCCAACGAGCGACAGCTTTATGTCAGACGAGTATTTGGTTGAAGTAAAGGAAGGAGTGCGCTTACTTAAGATAGGGATCATTTATGGGGCGAATGCATCGGGTAAAACAAACTTGATCTATGCCCTTGATACGCTTCGCACGATTATGTGCCTGCCAACAGAGGATAAGACAAAGGCAGTGGATGTCGTGCCTTTTTTGCTTGATGCGCATTCCAAAGAAGAAAAGTCTTCCTTTGAACTAACCTTCTACATCGGAACTGAAAAGTATTCTCTTTCGCTCTTGGTCGATAGCCAGCGCATCTATCAAGAACGCTTGGTGTATTACCCTTCTAGTCGTGCTGCTGTTTTATATGATAGGACCTACAATGCAGAGCAAGACCTCGTAGAAATCGCTTGGGGTACTTATCTGAAGCTAAGTAAGAAAAGTACTGCGGCAATAGAGGGGAATACGATTCCCAATATGTCAGTAATGGCAGCATGGAGCAAAAGTAATGTAGAAGTATCTCGTTTGAATGATGTATACCGCTTCTTCTCAGAGCAATTATTCTTACCAATTTCTTCTCCATCTTCCTTGGCGTCGTACGTTAGGGAAACGCTCCGTAATGACCAAGATGGTGCTGTGAAGGACTTTGCTAAGAAGTTTCTGCAAGCCTCAGATTTCAATATCTCAGATATTGAGATAGAAGATGAAGAGGTACAAATCAATGAGACAATAAGAGGTATTCTTTCTTCTCTTCCCTTACTAGAAAGTGCGAAATTAGATTGGATAAGAGATGGCGTGCTTCATAAAGAGCAATTCGTCTTCACTCATCGCACAGCGGAAGGTACATTCCAACTACCAGAAAGCGTAGAGTCGTCAGGAACATTCCAGATGTTGATGCTCTCCGTTCTCCTCTATAAAGTGCTGCATGAAGAGCGTATAATGGTAATTGATGAAATCGAATCTAGTCTTCACTACGAACTATTGTCTTATTTTCGTTCGTACCTTTATCGCTAGTAGCGAAACACCTTCACAGATTCTCTTTACCACCCACGATTTGAATCTTCTCAATGAAGACTTCATTCGCAGAGACACGATTTGGTTTACGGAGAAAGATGAGTATGGAGCAAGTCGTTTGACTCGCTTACCCCAATATGGTTTGCACAAGAATGTTTCTCCCTACAACGCTTACTGCCAAAAACAAACTGGCTCGTTTGCCATTTGTAGGTTCTCAATATATAGACATCAATGGAGGCTAAGTTATGGCAAAAGAAAAAGTATAGCGATTATAGGAGAGGGAGAAACAGAATGGTTTTTATCTTGAATCTCTCCGTGTGGCTAAACGCTACCCCTTTCAGATGAAACCGACCTTTCCGAAGCATTCGGATTGGCGTTATATTTTTAAGCAAGCTCTTCAATGCGTTGCGGAAAAGTATGACGTGGTTATCTGTTTGGTCGATATGGATGTGATGCATAGCAAGCCTTCGGAAATGCCTGTTTATCAAAAGGCTAAAATCAAGACTGAAAAAGCAGGAATTAGAGTAATTGAAACCAATCCTTGTACTGAGTTTTGGTTCTTATTGCATTTCTTGCCGAAGCTATCTTCTAAGACTTATACAAGCTATGAAGAGGTGGTTGTAGACCTGCGTAGATACCTCCCTAATTATGAAAAGAGCAAGAAGTACTTCAAGAAAATACCGCTTTATCAGTATCTTTCTGCACATGGCGATTTGTCTCGCGCTGTTTCTTATGCGAGCCAGCTCTTGCAACTGGCTCAAGAAACTCCTGAAGACTTGCACTCTTACACACAGATACACGAAATGCTAGAGTTCCTAGAATGCTTAAGCAAGTAACATCAAACGAATAAGCCCCTCAGGCTGTCGAAAGATAGCATACTTGAGGGGCGTTTTTCATTTTATAAGGGCTTAGAAGTGAAGAAAGGGGAAAACTCTATCTCATCTTCGGTCTACTGAACACTACTTTGCTCATGATATCCTGTTTTTCCTCCTTTTGTGGAGTGGAAAATTGGGCGTAGGTGGAAGCAGACTTAAACGTCTTTGAAGCATCCAATGAAGAACCAGCGGTGTTCCCATTTCCGATGCTCTGGTGCTGTCCGCTCTGCTCCTGCGTATTCCTTGTCTGTTGCCCTTCTTTCGCTACATTCTCTTCCGAGGGAGGATTAAGCGTTAGTGCAATCTTACGGTCAAGTTCTGCTGCTTGGGCTTTGATGCTGCGCAGCTCGTCCTCCTTGTTCCAAACTCCGGTGGAGATGGCTTTGTAGACGTCAATGTCTTTTGTAGCCTTGGCTAGTTCTTTCTCGTGTGTGGCAATGACTTTCGGTATGCGCTCGAGTGCAGAGAGGAAGTTTTGACAAAGCTAGTTTGGGGTCATTGGCTAGTTTGCCGTTGTTGTGCGTATAGAGAATACTACCTTCTCCTTTGACAAAGAATCGATTGACAGAACCTTGGAAAAGGTCTTTCATCGAACTTTCTGTTTTCACCAAGATGTCAAAACCATAAATCGTACCAATCTTATGATGTTCTCCTTCCGTGCGAGCTTTTTCGGCTATTTCCTGCAAGCGCGCAGCCACTGCCTTCATATCGCTACTGTCCGAAACACCATTGATGTCTAATTTATTGACCGCATTACCTTCGCCATCTCGCACCACGCGTTTCTCAAATTGTGCGAGGTCGCTTTGGGCTTCTGCCACACGTGAGGAATGGAAATCTACAGAATGTTGAAGTTCACAGAGTTTTTCCCCGAAGCCGAATCGCGTTCCTTCATAAAGTTTTTTTGCGCTCTGACTCTAGGGCTGTAATCTTCTTGTCGAGCTTTGCCTTTTCCAGAAGGTCGGTATTGCCCGAAAGTACAGCTACATATTCGGAAAAATTCATACCGCTGTCTTCATCCATCGAGCCTTCATCAATGGTTCTTGCGCCAAGGGTGTTACTTTTCAATTGATTGATGAAAAGTTGCTTGTTGTGTAGGAGATTGAATTTGTAGCTATCCAACGACCGCTCCACGGCATAGATGATTACATCTACCTTATTATCGGCAAACTCCTTGGCGATGAGATTTCCTGCGCACGGCTCGTCCGTTGCGCTGCTCAAGGTCAGAAGGTCGCCACGGAGTATCCAAATGATGGATGGCTACCGCACGTTGCTGCGCATTTACTCCTGTACCAAGCATAGAAGTTGAACCAAAGATGATACGGATGTCTCCACGATTCATCGCATCTACCATCGCTTTCTTGGCTCTCTCATTCTTGCACTCTTGAATAAAGCGAATTTCGTGGGCTGGAATGTTGTAGTCCTCCACAAGTTTGCGCTTAATTTCTGAATACACGTTCCATTCACCGGCTTTATACGTTCCCAAATCTGAGAAGACAAACTGTGTTCCTTTCTGCTCATTGTATTTTTGATAGTAGTCATTGAGCATCTTGGCGCAGTGCGAAGCCTTGTTATCAATGTGGTCGCTGTATTTATCCTCACTTATCATACGCAAGTCTAAGCTCATCTTGCGTGCGTAGTCCGTGGCGATAAGCATCTTTGCCTTTTCTTCTTTTTGACTGAGAGGTTCTCTATCCAAAAGTGTTGCATCACCTGAGCGCGCAAATTCCATCAACTTCTTGATGAATTCCTCTTGCTCTGGTGTGGGCGGTATGTTGTGTAAGATTTCATTCTTTTCGGGTCTGTCGATACCAATGTCTTTGGCCGTACGGAAATCGCAAATCTCCGCATAAAAGTAATGGGGGTGAATGTAATCGACTGATTACTAATAAAAAGCAGAATATATAATCTGATAAGGTGAACGACTAAGAAACGAGCGAGTTTCTTTCCCTTTTCTTTATTCTGCAAAGTCTCAAAGAACTCTCTGTTTGATGTTGCAAAAGATAGCGATATAATTCATATAAGCAAAAGTATTTACGTTGTTTTTTTCAATGAAAATCAACCTTAGACATTTCTAATTCTATAAAAAATCGCCATTTTAAGGTATTGCATATATCTATGAACAATGGTAATTTTTGCAAAATGATAATCAAAAAGAATTCTTTTTAATCTTCATCATTCTACTTCTGCTGTTTCCCACTGCTAATGCTACTATTTTGAATTTAGTTGTGGGTGATACTATATACCCTACTCGAAAACATGTTTCTTCATTACATAAAACGATAGAACTCGATGAAGTTCAAGTTATTGGACAGCGGAAATTGTTTTCCATAAGAAAAGACACCACGTTTATCAATACTGATTGCCTTCGAGTAAGGAAAGGTGCTGTAGAGTCAACCAGCAAGTGCAAAATTACAGTATTCTTTTGTTGAACTCATTTTTGGACGTTTCAAAATTGAGTTTCTGGCCCGGCCGCGAAGGCCTCCCCTGGTGTTTTTCATAGATTAGAACCTATGGAAAACAGATGGATTTTTTTGCACTTCGATTTTGAAAGTGCAAATAGTATATCACTTAAATATACCAAGCTTCTTCCAATGAAAAGAAAACGCTATCTTTGCATCGTATAATTGCAAACTCTTCTACCATTATCCCCTAGATACCCCTTGCTATATGATAAATCGCATTCTTGTTCTCTTTTCAATAACCAGTGTATCTATTCTCAGCTCGGCAGCACAGATACCCATAACGTTCAAAAACAATTGGATGTATGTGGATGCCACCCTGTCCTCAGGGAACAAAAGTTATCCTGTCTCCGCGATAATTGATACAGGTTCTTCTTATTGCGTTATTGATTCTACCTTTGCCGTAAAGTGTTCGATACCTATAACAGACACGACTTGGGTCATGTATAACACAGAGGAAAAGCCAATTAAAGTGTATGGAACGAGATTGCGCCAATTATCCATTGGGGATAAGGTTTATGATAATATATATTGTTATATAGCTAATCTTCAGAGTAAATTCAAGGAATATGCTCCTAGTTTTATTATTGGTGATGATGTTCTGTGTAAAAATTTATGGAGCTTTGACTTAAAGAGGAATATATTGTCTTTTCCAACAGAGTTACCTAAGCAGAAAAAGCGATTAAATGGTCGAGGAAAGGTGCTATTTTTCAGAATGATATCATAATTAAGGCCAAGGTTAATGGAAAAAGCACTTACTTCTTTTTAGATACTGGTGGAAGAAGGAATAAGCTTCCTCAATCTTCAGGCATCACTGCTACGAAAAGTGTGCAAGAGGCAACAGCGAATATTGCATCAGCAATGAGTCTAAAAGAGCTACAAATTGCAGAAAATGTGCTACTCGAGGTTGGTTTTATCAACAAAGTAATGGATATGTATCTCACTCCAGAAAAGAGAGGGTACTTAAACATACAATTCTTACAAGGAAAGTCATTCATCCTCGATTATGAAAGAAGATGTATTTTTATCCTTGAATAAAATAGGAACCTGCATAAAAATAATGCAGGTTCCTGTTTTTGCTACAAGAGTAGAGAGTTAGAAGTCAAAGATTAAACGACCTCCCACAGTTGGACCATTTACAGGGTCATTTGAACCCTGCACAGTAAAATGTTTTTTTAAGCCAATTCCAGATAGAAGTAAAGATATTACCTCCATAAATACTTTGGAGTTCTTGCTCTGTAAGCAAACGCATATGATTGTTTGTCATACTATTGAGGAATTATGAGTTGTGTGCCTTATGGCAAGTGCAAAATTAGAAATCAGAAATGAAACAACCAAAACTTTTCTGCTGTTATTTTTTTATCATCTAAATTCTTCTCTTCCTTTTCACCAGAAAGCATTATCTTTGCACCATCAATTACATTCTCTTCTATCATTATCCCCTAGAACTCCTTGCTATATGATAAATCGCATTCTTGTTCTCTTTTCAATAACCATTGCATCTGTTATCAGCTCGACAGCACAAATTCCCATAACATCCAAGAATAACTGGATATATGTAGATGCCATGCTATCGTCTAAAGAGAAAAACGTCCGCACCTCGGCAATTATTGACACTGGGTGTACCTATTGTTTGATAGACTCCACCTTTGCCGCAAATTTACAACTCTCTACTATCGATACTACGTCTATAAGCTACAGCACGCAAAAGACCCCGATGTCAGTGTCTCGAGTAAACTTACCCCAACTTGCTATTGGAGAGAAAGTGTATAACAATGTTTTGTGCATCATCGTGGACTTGCAAGGAAAGGCTAAAGAATATGCCCCCTCCTTTATCATTGGTGCAGATATCATAAGCAGAGACTTATGGAACATAGACCTTAAAAACAGTGTTTTATCGTTCCTCACAGAATTACCACAGCAAAAGCAGAAGATAAAATGGGCAAGCCGGAAAGCCATATTTCCTAATGACATCATACTTAAAGCAGAAGTTAATGGCAAAAAGGGATACTTCTTTTTTGATACTGGCAGTAGAAGAAATGAGCTTCCTCAGTCTTTAGGTATAGCCGCAACTAAAACTCAACAAGAGCAAACGGCTAATATTGCAGAATCCTTGAGCATAAAAGAGCTACAAGTTGTTGAGCAGGCACAACTAAAAGTTGGCTTTATTGATAAGGTAATAGACATGTTTATTACTCCCGAGAAACAAGGTTATCTCAATGCACAATTCCTATGGGGCAAGTCTATTGTTCTAGACTACAAGAACAAATGTATATTCATTTTAGATTAAAGGCGAATAAAAAGATATGACACAAAGGCGAGATACAGTTTAACTGCATCTCGCCTTGTGTGTCTTGAGAAAGAATTCTCAGATTCTAAAAGAGCCTTTAAGCCCTCCGTTAGGACCGATTTGAGGATCATTCTCTACGTAGAGAGTAAAATGGTTTTTGAGCCAATTCCAGATAGAAGTAAAGATATTTCCTCCATAAATACTTTGGAGTTCTTGCTCTGTAAGCAAGCGCATATGATTTTTAGTCATACCGTGGGGGATTATAGTGTTATGTGTCAATATTGACGATTGCAAAAGTAGGAATTACAAGTGAAATAGCAAAGTCATTCTTCTTTTTTTTAATGAAACAGAAAACACCTCCTATATCTTCTGTATTTGACAAGAAACATCTATATTTGCACTGAATTCATTTTTCCAATAACTATTATACAATGAGTAATCGTTCCATATCTCTGCTTTTAACACTCATCATCTCAGCGCTAAGTGTAGCAGCACAAGTTCCTATTACCATCAAGAATAATTGGATGTATGTTGATGCTTCTTTCTCATATGGGGGAAAAGATATTCCTATTTCTGCGCTGATAGATACGGGAGCTTCTGTATGCATCATGGATTCTATCTTTGCGACGGATTCATGTAACATCAAAATAGAGAAGAGTAATGCCGTAATAGGCAATACAAACGGAAAGAAGGTCGTCTCTTTTAAATTCAATCTAGACAGTATTAATCTAGGAGGACATAAGTATTACGACGTATGCTGCTATATTCTTAATTTGTCTGGGATGTTTGCCCAATATGCCCCCAAGTTTATTATAGGAGGAGATGTCCTAAAACGTGACTATTGGGAATTTGATTTAGGAAAATTCTCAATGACACAACGTACAATAATCCCCCAAAATATCCAGTATCAGTTACATTGGAAGAATCATGAAGACTATTCTAGTGCATTTCTAAACGCTATCATCTTCCAAGGAAAGATTGCTGGACAAAAAACAAAAATCTTATTTGATACTGGTAGTCGAACAAATAAGATACCTAGGAGTTTTGGAGTAATGCCTACTAAAATAGAGACTCAAGAAGTAGCCAATATAGCCGAAGCATTAAGAAAAGAAACAAGAGGTGTATGTGAAAATATTCCTGTAGTCATGAAAGATTGGAACTTTACTTTAGATTTTGTCGTAAGCGAAGAAAAGATTCCTCGTTTAAATATAGACTTTCTCAAGGGAAAATCATTTATTCTAAGCTATAAGCAAAAGAGCTTGTATGTATTATACTGAAATGAAAGAGCCGCTGTACATTTTACTAATTGTACAGCAGCTCTTTGAGTACATTCTCAGAAAACTACTCCTCCTTCAACTCTGTTGTTTGGATCATCTGTTATTCTTAGAAATAGATGTTTCTTTAGCCAGTTCCAAACAGAGGTAAAGATATTTCCTCCATAAATGTCATGGAGTTCTTGCTCCGTAAGCAAGCGCATATGATTGTTTGTCATACTATTGAGGAATTATGAGTTGTGTGCCTTATGGCAAGTGCAAAAATAGAAATTAGAAATAAAACAGCCAAAACTTTTCTGCTGTTTTTTTTATTATCTGAATTCTTCTCTTCCTTTTCACCAGAAAGCATTATCTTTGCATCGTACAATTATATACTTTTCCATTATTACCCCCCCCCTAAATACCTCCTATTGTATGATAAATCGCTTTCTTATACTCTTTTCAGTAACCATTGCATCTGTTCTCAGCTCAGCAGCACAGATACCCATAACATTCAAAAACAACTGGATGTATGTAGATGCTTCGCTCTCGTATGGTGGAAATAACATTCCTGTTCAGGCGATGATAGATACAGGTTGCACTTATTGCGTAATAGATTCTGCTTTTGCAGCAACTTCAGCAATTATAAGTCGTGACTCTGTCCTTATTAGTTATAGTACAGAGAAATCGCCACTTCAAGTACCAAGAGTTTACATATCTGAGCTTACTGTGGGTAACAAAGTCTATAGTAACTTATATTGCTATGTAATCAATTTGCAGAAACAGTTCAAGCAGTATTCTCCCCTTTTTATCATTGGGGCAGATATTCTCAGTAGAGACCTTTGGAGTTTTGACCTAAAGAATTTGCTATTAGTGTTCCCCTCTGAATTGCCACAGCATTATTCTATTATTGCTTGGGAGCGGAAGAAAGCTAGATACCCCAATGAGATTATTCTCCAAGCAAAAGTTCAAGGAAAGAAGAGTTATTTCTTTCTTGATACAGGCTCTAGAAATAATCTACTACCTATGCATCTTGGCATAAAGTCTACTGGAAGCAAAGTGTTAGAAAAAGCCAATGTATCCACCGAGTTGACAAAAGAAGAAAACTCCATTGTAGAGCAGGCTAACTTTCAAATTGGTATTATCCATACAAAGCTTGATTTTGTACTAAACACCGAGAGGATGGGATACCTCAATATAGATTTCCTCAAAGAAAAGTCCTTTGTCCTAGACTATAAGAAAGGCCGTATCATACTCCCCTAGAAGTACATAAGAGCCAATAATAAAAAGGTTGAGGTGTAGTTATAATTACACCTCAACTCTTGAAAGTCTCTTAGGGAAAGAAATTATTGTCATCCCAATCTAATGGTCACAGTACCTGTTATTTCAGGTCCATTAACAGGATCATTTGAAACTTGCATCGTAAAATGCTTTTTAAGCCAATTCCAGATAGAAGTAAAGATATTTCCTCCATAAATACTTTGGAGTTCTTGCTCTGTAAGCAAGCGCATATGATTTTTAGTCATACCGTGGGGGAATTATAGTGTTATGTGTCAATATTGACGATTGCAAAAATAAGCACCATATTTGAATTAGCAAAGTTATTCACCATATTATTTTGCTGCCAGCTAAAAAAAACTTTTACGGTCTCATCCAGATAATACAAAATATACACCAGAGCTATGATACATATTCCTAAACAAGCATGCGTTAAACAACAAGATATAACTGATTGTGGCGCAGCTTGTCTTGCTTCCATCAGTGCTTATTATGGACTAATCTATCCTATTGCTAGGATACGACAATATGCTTTTACTGAAAAGAAAGGTACTAATCTTTGGGGAATGATAAAAGCTGCTGAAAGATTAGGACTAACAGCAAAGGGAGTGAAAGCAGACTCAGAAGCATTACAAAGCGTGTCTTTGCCACTCATTGCACATATTATTGTAAGAGGAGAATTACAGCATTTTATAACGGTTTACAAGATTGCTGATGAGCAAATAGTATATATGGATCCAGCAGATGGAGAGATACATCAGATCGAAAAAGAGGAATTTCTTGATATTTGGACAGGGGTATTGATTCTCATTGAGCCTAATACAACTTTTCAAGTGGGCACTATAAAGAAAAGTAACTGGACACATATTACAGAACTCTTATATTCTCACAGGAACTCAATAGCAAAGATTTTCATTGAAGCAATTGTGTGTAGCTTGCTAGGCTTAGCCATCCCGATCTACCTAGGAGTACTCTTCGATAATGTTCTTACAAGAGATAATCTTAGTTTACTTCATTATGCAAGTGTAATGATACTCTCCATTACATTTGTGCGTATTCTAGTTTCTATTCTCAAGAGTCGGCTAGCCCTCCAAACTAGTCAATTGATAGACAAGTCCTTAATCCTTCGCTATTACAAGCACATCCTGCACCTCCCACAATTCTTTTTCGATACGATGCGCGTAGGTGAAATCATTTCTCGTGTCAATGATGCACTTAAAATACGTGTTTTTATTAACGATATAGCTGTCGGACTATTGGTGAATACTTTAATTCTACTTTGTGCAGTTGTATTAATGTTCTTCTTCTCATGGAAGCTAACACTACTATCCTTATGTTGCCTCCCTTTACTCTTCGGAGTTTTTCATTTTTACAATAGTGCCAATAAGAAATATCAACGTGAGCTTATGGAGACTCAGGCAGAAGTTGAATCACAACTTGTTGAATCGATATCTTCAATTGCTACGATTAAATGTTTTGGAATAGAGCAGTATTCGAATCTTATAACAGAGCAAAGAATGGACTGTATGTTGAAGAGCAGCTACAAAAGTTCTTGGATAAGTATTCTAACCTCTCATGGATTAGATTTAATATCCTCTCTAACAACGATTGTGATACTTTGGTGGGGTAGCTCTTTTGTGTTAGAACATGAGATTAGTGCAGGAACACTTATGCTGTTCTACGCATTGATGGGGGCTGTATGGGGACCTGTGACTTCGCTGATCACAGCAAATCGTAGTATACAAGATGCTGCCATTGCAACAGACCGACTTTTCCAGATACTCGATTTAGAAACAGAAGATAATAAAGAGATTACAAACCAGATAGAGAAAAAGGAGATTGGAGATATTACTTTTCAGCAGATCTCATTTCAATATGGTTCAAGGAAACCACTTTTTAAGGAACTCTCGCTATGTTTTAAGAAGGGAGAAACAACTGCGATTGTAGGAGAAAGTGGTAGTGGAAAAACAACAATAATATCATTATTACAAGGTTTTTACCCTATACAAGCAGGACGTATCTGCATTGGACAATATGATATTGCAACATTATCGAAAGAACACCTACGTAGCTTAATTGGGATAGTTCCTCAAAACATCAAATTATTCTCGGGAACAATAACTTCAAATATTGCACTTGGAGAAAGAACGCCTGATATAGGACGTATCAAAGATTCTATCAGTCTGCTTGGACTCGAAGATTTTATTGATGAATTACCATTGGGATTAGATACAAAAATAGGAGAACAAGGAGCAACTTTATCAGGTGGGGAGCAGCAACGTATTGCAATTGCAAGAGCTTTATATAGAGATCCTGAAATCTTTATATTTGATGAAGCTACGTCTTCTCTCGATTCAAAAGCAGAGCAATCTGTAAAAAAAATGATTGATGTTTTGAAATCAAGAAACAAGACAATAGTCATTATAGCCCATCGCCTTACAACTATCAAAGAAGCAGATAAGATTATAGTATTGGGCAATGGGGAATTAATGGAAGAAGGCACATACGTACAATTAATGCAGAATAAGCAAGCATTCTACACTTTATGGAAAAATCAAATAGGAGAATCTTTGTAACTTTTCTGCTATTCCTTCATTGCATCAGATGAGCAAGATTTGGGTCATTCTTAATCCTTTCAATCTCACTGGCGACAAGAGTTAGAATATCCTGCTTCACACGTTTATAGTTGGCTTCGATGCTCTCTTTGAGATTGTCGGAGCCATCTTCGTTTGTGAACTCCGCGATGATGGGAATGGGCTGATACGCCTTCATCTCCGCGGAAACCTTGGCGGAATCCACCACAATCTCTGCGTGGAAGATTTTCTGCTCAATGCGCTCGTCGAAGTTGTCGGACACGGCTCCGACAAACATACCTTGTGTGAGGTTAGAGATTTTGGAAGCAGGGATAAGACTATCGAGTTGCGTGGAGATGGAAGTAGACTTGTCGTTGCGGTTGATGGTCATAGACTGTCGCTGTTGGAGGACTTTTCCGAAGCGTTCGGAGAGGGTCTTGGCAGTTTCACCTACGACTTGACCGCTAAAGACGTTTCCCACGGTGTTTTGAATCACCTTACTTTCCTTGTCGCCATAGTCACGCGTGAGTTGCGAGAAGTCCTGAAAGCCCAAACAAACTGCCACTTTGTTACTTCGGGCAGTGGCAATGAGGTTATCCAAGCCACGGAAGTAGATGGTAGGTAGTTCGTCTATGATGACGGAGGACTTGAGTTGCTTCTTCTTATTGATGAGTTTTACGATGCGCGAATTGTAGAGTCCAAGTGCAGCCGAGTAGATGTTCTGTCGGTCGGGATTGTTGCCCACGACCAAGACCTTTCGGCTCACGTGGGTTGTTGATGTCGAGAAAAGTCATCTCCCGTCATCACCCAATAGAGTGCCGGCGAAATCATACGTGAGAGCGGTATCTTTGCCGAAGCAATCTGCCCTTGCAGTTGGTCTTGCGCGCCACCCTCCCAAGCATCCATAAAGGGTGAGAGGTAGTTCGCCAATTCATCATAGGCGGTGAGGATGGGAAATATCTGCGCATAGGGGCGATTGAGGAACTCAATAGCGTGTGGAAAGGTGCAATACTTGCCATTCTCGTAGATTTTGAGGAACCAAATGATGGCTGCTAGTAAGATGATAGGTGACTCCACAAAGAAATCTCCTTGTTTTTGAATCCATGAGCGGTTGAGATTGAGCATAATCGTGTAAGCACTCTCGTAAGCATCCGAGATGTCCGTCATAAAACTAGGATTGATGGGATTGCAGCGGTGACTCTTGCGCGGGTCATCAAAGTTGATGACGAAGAATTGGGGTTTTACTTCATAAGCATCCAAATGATGGAGCAAATGATTGTAAGCAATCTCTGAGAGGTCAGGAAATTTGTAATCGTAGATGTACATCGCAAAACCTTTTTCTATTTGTTGCTTGATGTAGTTGTTCACAATGGCATAAGACTTACCCGAACCTGGTGTGCCGAGTACCATTGAAGCACGGAAGGGATTAACGATGTTGATCCACCCTTTGTTCCATTTCTTTTTGTAGTAAAAGCGTGTCGGCAAGTTCACTGAATACTCATTTTGCATCAGCCGTATTTCTTGCATAAAACTCTCGTTTTCCATATTGAAAACGTCATCCATCAGGTTGTTCTTGAGCAAACGACTCATCCACACTCCAGCCATCAATAGGCAGATATAACCTAGGGACAAAGAGAAGATGTAGAGTGATGCTGCACCTACTGCCGATATGGGCAAAACGAGCAACCACCAATTGAGAAAGAAAAGCACAAAGCCTACGGCAAGGGCTGAATAAATCATTTCCCACGTTATCTTTTCTTCTTTGACGCCCTTTGTGCCTAAGCAAGAAAGCCCAAGGAAGACTACGCAAAAGAGCTTTGTCCACAGAATGGAGGAGAACAGACCTGTTGTGCGTTGAAAATTGAGTAGGATTTTGTCTATTATAGCCAGCGTGAAGTGCCACGTTTCAAATGCGCTATAGCAAAACCAATAGCAGTTGATGAGGAGAAAGAGTACGGATATGCCTCGCATAAAGTCCATAATCTTTCCCAATGCTCGTAAATCGTCTTCTTGTGCCATAGTGGTATGTGTGTGTTTGAATGGTGTTTGAATTCTATAATAATGCCTTTAGAACTAGTGCTTTCTTCTTCCCAAACGAACCTTACTCTGTCTGCGCAGTTTGCGTTGCCAAGCCGCTTCTTTCCAATCATCATTCCCTGCCGGTGCTGCCAAAGTATCTAAGGTGTCGTCCAAGAGTTCGTCAATGAGATTGTCGCTTTCTGAGTTGTCGTGAGAAACGTCGGACTTTTCTGAGGAAAAAAACGTGGGAGCTTTTCTGAGAAATGTCCCTTGTTTTTTTCTCTTCCTTCAGCACCTTTTCCAAAGACTATTGGGATAACGTCTTTCATCCAAGAAAAGGATTTCTGTCTGGTGTCTTGAAGATATTGTGCAAAGACGTTGGCAGAATATCCCTTGCCCAAACGAGAACCGTTGAGCGCAATGCCAGCTTTGTCGTCTATAAAGGTGATGCCATAGATGCGCCCTGCCTTATTTCTGCGAAGCACTACTCTCAACCCTTGTTGGACAAGGCTTTTCTTCAAATCGTCTTCTGACGAGGGGGAAGTACGCATCGCCATAAGTACGCGTTGCCTTACCTTCGGAATATCTGTTTTTAGCGCAGACTTTGAGCGTTTGATGTGGTTGGTGATAGCGGTATGTCCCAGTCCTCGACCTAGTTCAGACGCTGCAATGGGCATACTCTCTTTTTTGCCCTCATCATCTGTGAGGAGGTAGACCAGTCCATCATAGCGTTTGCCCCGAACTTCTGTTTTCACCTCTTCGGCTGTGAGATGATAGTGTGCAAGTATGGCATTGAGTTCTCCCAAAGAAGCAAACTTGTAGTGTGCAAGTACGGCACGAAGCACTTTTCTCTACCTTTGTTTTTCTATTCTCCACGGACTCATTGAGCGGTTCTTCCGTACTTGCTTTTTGAAGCACTTGCTCTTGGGTCGGTGTACTGGGCATCAGTCCATATTTTTGCTCCAGAGCATCTGTGATACGCTTGCTTCTTCGCTTTTCAAACCCATCATTGATTTTCTCTCCTTGTTCATTTACGCGCAAGGAAACGATGTGAATGTGTTCTCGCTCGATGTCGTGGTGCTTAAACACGATGTAGGGTTGTGAGCCGTAGCCGAGTGCCTGCATATATTCCTCGGCTAAGGTGGCTAGCCTCTCATCCGACAAGCGTTCATCGGGATGTGGATTGAGGGAACAATGGAAGACGATCTTCTTAGTTCGGCAATGCGTAGGGATAAGTGCCTGCATATCTCGCAGTACTTCTTCCATCTTAAATTCCCCTTCAGCCGGTTGATAGAGTCCCTTTGGATAGAATGACTTCGGCATCTCCTTTTTCCACTTTCTTAAAGTTGTAGCCCTAGCGCACCACCGAGGTTTTCCGTGGCAGAAATTTTGGCAATCATCGTTTGCGGTAGTCGATGGTGAGGGCAATAACTTGGGATTGCAGCGCAAGGATCTGCGTGGAATAGTGCGTCAACTTTCTCGAGCATCACCTGTGCTGTCTTAACGGAATGATAGGTATTGAGGGCGCGTACGGCTTGGTTATAGAGAATGCCAATCTTATGTAGCTGTGCTGTGAATTCCGATAGCTTTCGGTAGTATTCCACGGCTGTTTTATCTACGGAAATAACCTTAAATTCTTCACCCAACAAGCGAGCGCGCACAAAGTCAGACTTTGTTTTTGCTCCCGAACGCAGGAACAAATCAATGATTTTCTGTTGGTCTTTGGGATTAGGGAAGGCGTACGTGCCAATTGTCCCACCGAGGTTTATCGGAGTTTAAGCCCTCAGTGGAGGGATTGCTTTGCTGTTTCATGTGTTTCTTCTTTACTGACGACTTTGGAGTTCAGCATTTCCTCGCACCGAGGCAAGGAGTTTTTGTGAGACAAACCGCGGTTTGTGTTACAAAGACACACCTTGCCAGTAAAAAGAGTTGATGCTGAAGAAGCATCCAGCCCTTAGTGGGCTGTTTCCTTCGGTCGTGTTAGGGGTTGTATTTGTTCGTCTGCAAAGTTACAGCCTAAACTTAAATCATTCAATACGAAAAGGATTATCCCAATTCATCCCTATTTTTTTCCCTCTTTTCTCCTTTTTCTTGTGAGTGGACTAAAAACTAAGTTCTTTTGCAGAGTCAAAAGGTCTGTATAGACTGAGCTAAAGACATCCAAATGGACTGACTCATTGACCAATTGACTAATTGACTAACTGACTCATTGACTAACTGACCAATTGACTAATTGACTAACTGACTAATTGACTCAATTGACCAATTGACTTAAGTCTATGAGTCAATACAGAGAAAAGTCTAAGCATTACGACCTATAAACACGATTCATTATGCAACAGAAAGTATCACGACCTCTATTTTTAGGCTTCGCTTCTCAAAAAGGTGGAGTGGGAAAAAGCAGTTTAGCCGAAGTCTTGGCTGCGGTACTGTATTATGAGCGTGGGATTTCTCTTGTTGTCATGGATTGTGACGCAACACAAGAGTCGTTCTATAAGTTACGAGAGCGCGAACGCGACCTTATCGAGTCGGATGCCAAGATACAAGCTGAGATGAAAGCCTATTTCACGCGCTTAGGGAAACCTTCCTATACGATATTACGCGCCAAACCCGAAGATGCTCTCACGCTGGTGCAACAATATCTCGACACACAAGGAAGAGGAGAACGACTTGTGATCTTTGATTTCCCAGGACACGCCAGCACAGAGAGTTTGTTGCGCTTTTCTGTGGAGATGGATTTCATCATCTCTCCCATCGAAGCCGACCCTCAGTCCTTAGCGTCTTCTTTTGCCTATGCTCGCACCATCCGTGATTTGGGCTTAGGCTTTGAAGATGCACGCATTGAAGACTTCTTCTTTCTCTGGAATAAGGTAAATCGCAGTGCAAATCCCACGATTCAACAGGTTTTTACGGACTATGCCAAGCAAGAGGGTTTGAGTATGTTTGATACTTGCATCTATCATTCGGTGAAGATTGCACGAGAATTACAAGCTGCAGGAGGAGTCAAGACTTGTTTCCGCAGTTCTTATCTTGCGCCTGCTCCGATGTATCGCGCTGCCCTTGGCATTGATGCGTGGGTGGATGAGGTGATGGAGAAGTTACACCTTATAAATCTAAAGTCTGATGAGTAGTCTGAAGGAACAACGCGATAAAATTTTCCAAGAGAAGCTCCAAGAATTGGGGGATATGGGTACGAAGGAACGAACGCTAGAAGATGCGCCTTTCTATGACAAGCCCGTAACTTCCCTTGCGCTTCCTCCAAAAGAGAATAAGGAGGAGGAAATCACGAGTGAGTCCACATCAACGATTTCATTTTCTCAATATGCAGACCTCTATTTGACCGTCAATAGTACCAAAGGGGCGAAATCGGGATTCACCATTCGCACAGAGGTGTTGCAAACACTGCGGCACGTGCTGAGTGATTTGCGGTCTGACACGACACTCTCGAGTTACATTGAACGCATTATTGTGGAACATCTTCGCACGCACCAACAATTGCTCAACAAGGAAATTGTCAAACGCAAGAAGGAACAAACCATACAACTATGATTACTGCTTTTTCTACTCAATATTTTTGCTCCTATTCTCCATCCTTTGGGTGGCGATGGGGACTGATTTATACCTTTTCATCGTTGGAGAAGTGGATGTTCAACTCAACAGAAAGTTATCCCTCAAGCTGATACGCAGCAAGATACAGCCAAAACTTCTGAAGAGCATATCCTTGTGGGCAAAAGCAAAGGATTGACGACACAAATTATTGCTGCGACATCCGATGTGGAAGCCACAGAAAAAGTCTAGTGAGAGAGTCTGCGACTAATGTTATTGCAGAGAAAAAAACAGAAGACTCCCACGAACAGACCGAAGAGAGTGAAATCGCGGTGGACTATACCCTAGAAGAAGTGGATGAGGAGGAAGTGCTTCATGAAGAAATCCTTTGGCAAGACAATGCTACTACCGATATTTCGCCCACTAGCATTCTCACTCGCGACTTAGTGCGATTGAATCATTGGCACAAACAAGATGATAGTCTTGATGAGGAGGACGAAACGGAGGTTGTACATACGCTCCAAAGTCTGAAAGGTACGGACTTATTGGCGCAATATAAAGCCCAACTCTCCCAAGAAGAAAGGGTGCATCAGAAACTCTTGCAAGCCATTGACAAGGCTGAAACAGAAGAACAAGAAATGGAGAAAGAAGAAAAAGAATCTTCTAACTCCATTTCAGAAATAGCAACTCATCCTCTCGATTATTATCTGTAAAACCATCTATTCGGAACAGGAGAACACTGTGGAGGTGTGAGGTTACACACTCATTCTTCCATTACTAGAGCCTACAATACCTCCCTCTGTTCTCACTTCCATTCTCTCACCCTAGCAATAATCACATTTAATTTCTATCAATATGAAGACAACAAAGAAACTTTCTCTCGTGCTTCTCGCCCTCTTTCTCGTATCGGCAGGAGCTTATGCCCAAGGTAACGGTATGGCAGGTATCAATGCAGCCACTAAAATGGTGACTTCCTACTTTGATCCTGGTACAAAACTCATCTATGCCATCGGTGCTGTCGTTGGTCTGATTGGTGGCATCAAGGTCTACAACAAGTTTTCCAGCGGTGATCCCGACACCAGCAAGACAGCTGCCTCTTGGTTTGGAGCTTGTATCTTCCTCATTGTGGCAGCAACCATCCTTCGTAGCTTCTTCCTCTAATGGCATCGTGGGACATCAATAAGGGAATAGGTCGTACGGTGGAGTTTAAGGGCTTGAAAGCGCAATACCTCTTCCTCTTTGCTGGAGGACTCTTGGCGGTTTTTCGTGCTTGTGGTCGTATGCTATCTCTGCGGTATGAGTCAGTGGCTGTGCTTAGGTATCGGCTTAGTGGGTGCCACGCTTGTTGTGTGGCAAACGTTTGCCATGAACCGCAAGTATGGTCAGTATGGACTGATGAAGCAAGGGGCAATTCGTATGCATCCGCGCTATCTTATTAACCGCCGCTCTGTTTTTCTCATGATTCGTCATCTCAAACAACTACAGAAAATATGCGCAACACCAGCAAAATAAGTACGCTCGAAGCCAAGTTTCCTCTTTTGGCAGTGGAACATGGTTGCCTTGTGAGCAAGGATGCTGACCTGACTATTGCCTTTAAGTTGGAGCTTCCCGAACTCTTCACCGTGACAGAGAGCGAATATGAAGCGATGCACTCGGCTTGGCATAAGGCGATTAAGGTGCTCCCTAATTACAGCATCGTGCATAAGCAGGATTGGTTTATCCAAGAAAACTATGCTCCCGAACTCAATAAGGGAGAACTCAGTTTTCTGGCTCGTGCTTCGGAGCGACATTTCAATGAGCGACCTTACCTCCATCACGCGGTTTATCTCTTTCTCACCAAAACGACCAAGAAGCGCATGGCACAGCAGAGTAATTTCTCTGCCTTGTGCCGTGGGCATCTCATCCCCAAAGACATTGAAGATAAGGAAGCGGTGGCAAAATTCTTGGAAGCCGTAGACCAATTTGAGCGGATTATCAATGATAGTGACCATCTTCGTTTGACGAGAATGACTGAGGATGAACTCATCGGTACGAAAGAAAAGGCTGGACTCCTCGATAGATACTTTTCGCTTTCGGAGCGTCAGCACGCTTCTTTGGAGGATATTCGTTTGGGGGCAGACCTTGTACGTGTGGGCGACCAAATGCTTTGCTTGCACACGCTGAGCGATACGGACGACCTCCCCACAAGTGTGCATACCGATGCGCGCTATGAACGACTTTCTACCGACCGCAGTGATTGCCGACTGAGTTTTGCTGCTCCCGTGGGCTTGCTTCTTTCGTGCAACCACATCTACAATCAATATCTCTTCATCGAAGATAGCGATGCCAACCTTGAACGCTTTGAAAAGCAGGCGAGGAATATGCACTCTTTGGCGCGTTATAGCCGAAGCAATCAAATCAACGAGGAGTGGATACAGGAGTATCTCAACTTGGCGCACTCTCAGGGGCTGACTTCTATTCGGGCGCATTTCAATGTTTTGGCATGGAGCAACGACAAAGAAGAACTGCGTCAGGTGAAAAATGACGTAGGTTCTGCACTGGCGCTGATGGAATGCAAACCTCGGCACAACACGATTGACACGGCTACGCTTTATTGGGCAGGTATCCCCGGTAACGCTGGTGACTTTCCTGCCGAAGAGAGTTTCTACACCTTCATTGAACCTGCTCTTTGTTTCTTTACGGCAGAGACGAACTACAAAGATTCTCTCTCTCCCTTCGGCATCCGCATGGCAGATCGTCTGTCGGGTAAGCCGATTCACTTGGACATTTCTGACCTCCCGATGAAGAAAGGTATTACTACCAACCGCAATAAGTTCATCTTAGGTCCTTCGGGCAGTGGAAAATCCTTCTTCACCAACCACATGGTGCGTCAGTACTACGAACAAGGAGCGCATGTTTTTGCTCGTGGATACGGGCAATAGTTATCAGGGACTCTGCGAACTCATTCACAGAAAGACCAAGGGAGCGGATGGCGTTTACTTCACTTACACCGATGAAAGTCCCATTTCCTTCAATCCCTTCTACACCGATGACTATGTCTTTGACGTGGAAAAGCGAGAAAGTATCTGCACGCTACTACTTACGCTGTGGAAGAGTGCCGACGAACCGCTGACTAAGACGGAAGCGGGTGAGTTGGGTTCGGCTGTGAATGCCTATATTGAGCGCATCCGTGCCGACCATAGCATCACGCCTTGCTTCAACACCTTCTATGAATACCTCAGAGATGTCTATCGCAAGGAGATGGAGGAAAGAGAAATCAAGGTGACGCTCCAAGATTTCAACATCAACAACCTGCTCACTACGCTCAAACAATACTACCGTGGTGGACGTTATGACTTTCTACTCAATTCTACGGAGAACATCGACCTACTTTCTAAACGCTTCATTGTCTTTGAGATTGACCAAGTGAAGGATAACAAAGACCTTTTTCCCCGTGGTGACGATCATCATTATGGAAGCCTTTATCAACAAGATGCGCAGACTAAAAGGTATTCGCAAAATGATTCTCATCGAAGAAGCGTGGAAAGCCATTGCTTCGGCTAATATGGCGGACTACATCAAGTATCTCTACAAGACGGTGCGCAAGTATTTTGGTGAAGCCATTGTGGTGACCCAAGAAGTGGACGACATCATTCAATCGCCCATTGTGAAAGAGAGTATCATCAACAATAGCGACTGCAAAATCCTCCTTGACCAGCGTAAGTATATGACCAAGTTTGATGGCATCCAAGCGATGCTGGGCTTGTCGGAAAAGGAGAAGAGCCAAATTCTTTCCATCAATCAGAACAACGACCCCTCATCGACTTTACAAAGAGGTGTGGATTGGACTGGGCGGTATGCAGAGTGCGGTCTATGCCACTGAGGTGAGTTTGGAGGAATACTTGACTTACACCACAGAAGAGACGGAGAAGGTGGAGGTGCTGCGCCTTGCCGAGCAACTCGGTGGCGACATCGAGGCAGCCATTCGACAATTGGCTCGGGAGAAACGACACGAGGAATAAACAGCACCTCCCAAGAAGCGCACAGAAATCTCCAAGAGAACTAAAAAAATCTCCGAGATTTTTCCAAAAAAGTCGGACGTTTTTTCGTAAAACTCCCTTGTTTTCTTTACAGCAATCTCACATATCTAACTCGAATACTCATCATCTCAAATCAACCAAAAAAATGAAAAAAAGTACATTCTCTCAGTTTTTATTGCTTTCCACTCTCATTTGTGGAAAGGCTCATGCCCTAATGGGTGGTAACTGACCCTACTAACTTTGCGGGCAACATTGCCAACACGGTCAAGGAAATTGCCACGGCTAGTAAGACGGTCAAGAATACCTTGGATGGATTTAAGGAGGTGGAAAAGCTCTACAACGACACCAAGAAATACTATGACGCGCTCCGCAAGGTGAACAATCTCATTGGCGATGCCTACAAAGTCAAGGAGTGTATCTTGATGGTGGGCGATATTTCTGACATCTATGTGCATTCCTACAAACAGATGCTACGCGACCCTCATTTTCGTCCTTCGGAACTCGCTGCCATCGCTTCGGGATATACCATACTCTTGGAACAAAGTGGCGAGAGTTTGAAAGAACTCAAATCGGTAGCCAAGAGTAGTGTTTTCTCCATGAACGACCACGAACGGATGCAGACGATTGACCGCATTTATACCACACTGCGTGAGTATCGCTCGTTGGTGTCTTATTACACAAGAAAGAACATTTCGGTGAGCTACGTGCGTGCCAGAGAAAAGGGTGACCTCTCGGCGGTGCAAGCCCTATATGGTAACACGGCAAACCGATATTGGTAGGAGCAGGTACTATGGATTTCGCTAGTTTACACGACCTACTGCGCTCTACCTACGATGAGATGATGCCGCTCTGTGCGCAGATGTCGGGCATTGCTAAGGGAATTGCTGGTCTAGGTGCGCTCTTTTACATTGCCCTGCGCGTTTGGGCGTCCATTGCGCGGGCTGAACCCATCGATGTGTTTCCCTTGCTCCGTCCCTTTGTCTTGGGATTTTGCATCATGTTCTTCCCAACGGTGGTGTTGGGGACGATGAATGCGGTGCTTTCTCCTGTGGTGCAAGGTACAGAAGCGATGGTGCATCAACAAGAAAACACGTTGGCGCAGTTGGTGAAAAGGAGGGATAAACTCCAAGAGGCGGCTTATCTGAAAAATCCCGAAACGGCTTATTTGGTATCTAATGAGAAGTTTGACGAGAAGATTGAGGAGATGGGCATTATCGGTCCGGAAGATGCGGTGACTATTGCCGGAATGTATGCCGAAAAGGGCTGCCTATCAGACGAAGCAATGGGTTATGAAACTCTTTCCGAGATTTCATGGAATTGCTCTACAATGCGGCTGGTTTGATTATTGATACCCTCCGCACCTTTATCCTTATTGTACTTTCCATTCTAGGACCTGTCGTTTTTGGTATCTCGGTGTGGGATGGACTTTCGGGTTCGCTCAGTGCGTGGTTCTCGCGCTACATATCGGTCTATCTGTGGTTGCCCGTGAGTTCCATTCTTTCGGCTTTGCTTGCCAAGATTCAAGTTTTGATGGTGCAGAAGGACATTGCAGCGCTTTCGAGTGCGAACTATGTTCCCCGACTCGGGAACGTGGTATTACATTGTCTTCTTCCTCATTGGCATTGTGGGATATTTCTGTGTGCCCACTGTGGCTGGCTGGATCATCGAAGCCGGTGGCGGTATTGGGGCTTACGGTCGCAATGTCAATAGCGTGGCAAAGAGTGGCGCACAAGGTGCCTACACAGGTGGTAAGGCTTCTGCTGCTGGTATGGGAGCAGCCGTGGGAAATATCGGTGGACGTATCAAGGGGATGCTTATTAAAGGCAAATAACAACAACATACACTCCTATGGAATTCAAATCTCTAAAAAACATTCAGACGGCATTTAGTCAGATTAGGCTATACATCATCGTCTTTGCCTTGCTCTGTGTGGGCATTACGGCTTATGCGCTCTATGCTTCCTACAACTTTGCTCGGGAGCAACGAGAAAAAATCTATGTGCTTGACCAAGGGAAATCTTTGATGCTGGCGCTGAGTCAAGATGCTTCTCGCAATCGTCCTGTGGAAGCGCGCGAACACGTCAGACGTTTCCACGAACTCTTCTTTAGCATTGCTCCCGACAAGGATGCTATTGAGCAGAATATGGCACGTGCCTTTGCGCTTTGTGATAAATCGGCCTTCGACTATTACAAGGACTTGGCAGAAAAGGGATATTTCAATAGTGCTATCTCGGGCAATGTGAATCAGCGGGTGGAAATTGACTCTATACAATGTGACTTTAAGGTATATCCTTATGCCGTGACGACTTATGCACACATGTTTATTGTGCGCCCTAGTAACGTGACGGAACGTAGTCTGATCACGACTTGCACCCTGCAAAATGCGGTGCGCTCGGACAACAATCCGCAGGGCTTTCTGATGGAACACTTCGTTGTGCGTGAGAATCAAGACCTTCAAACTTACAAACGATGACACAAACGTATTCTCCCCAACGAATGCTCCGCAGCTGGATCATTCGCGGAAAGGTGTGGCTAAAACAACAGTGCGAACGACTAAGTACGAAGCAGAGAAAAACACTGGTCTATGGCATTAGTTTGGTGTATCTCCTTTGCTCTCTCTTTATGATTGCGCAATTCTTTGTGACTCCTCACACTACTGCCTTACCCATTCCGAAGAATGAGCATCTGGACAGACCTGCGCTCCAACAACAAGACACGGAATATCTGCAATTAAAACCAATACCTCAATTATGGATAAGAAACAACAAGACCAACTGAAAAAAGGGCTCGTCTTTGGCGGACTAGGATTGCTCTTTGCGCTCTCTATGTGGTTTATCTTTGCCCCTTCGGGCAAGGAGAAAACGGCAGCGCAACAGGGACTCAATGACAGTATTCCGCAAGCGACCGTGGAAGAATTGCCCGGCAACAAACTGAAGGCTTATGAACAGGGCAACAAATCGGCTGAAGAACAGCAAGCGAAGGCGGAGATGGCGGAAGTTTCCGATGAGTTTGCAGCGCAAAATGCGGCTGAAGAAGCGGAAAGAGTGGAAGCTTCTCGCTCTCGAAGTAAGATTGAGCGGTCGATGCAACGCTATGCGGAGAACAACCGCTTGCTCAATGATTTCTATGCCACTGACCCTAGTGAGAAGGAGCGCGAAGAACTTCGCTCACAAGTGGCTGAATTGAAGAATGAATTGGCAAAGAAAAATGATAAAAAAGAGAATGAGGAGGAACGTCAATTGGCTCTGATGGAAAAGAGTTATCAGATGGCTGCGAAGTATCTTCCTAAGTCTACGCCGAATAATCCTACTGCGCTGAACAATGCTTTTGCTCAAGCGCAGGAACGCACCATTGTTGCGCCTTCTTCTGACAAACAATCGGAAGGAGCAAAGGCGGTGGAGGTGCTTCCCGAACGAAAACAAGTGGTGTCTTCTCTCTCGGGGGCGATGAGTGATGCGGACTTTGTCAAAACGTATGGCACGAAGGGGCGCAATCTTGTCTTTCACTCTATCAACAATGAGAAAAAGGGAATGGAACGCAATACGATTCGGGTGCAGATTGACCACACCATGGTTCTCAAAGAGGGGATGATGTGGTGCTGCGCTTGCTAGAAAATGCGCGCATTGGGGATTTGCACCTTCCTCGCCAGAGTCGCATCATTGTAAGTGCCAAAATCGAAGGACATCGGATGCAACTATTGGTCAAGAGCATTGAACACGCCGGACGCATTCTTCCTATCAAACTATCGGCTTATGATATGGACGGACAGGAAGGTGTCTACATTCCTGAATTGGAGAACCTCTCTGCCCTCAAAGAAATGGGAGCTAACATCGGGGGAACGATGGGAACGAGTTTTACCTTCGCTTCTTCTGCCAAAGACCAAATCATCTCGGAAACGGCACGTGGGGTGATGCAAGGGGCTAGTCAGCTCTTGCAAAAGAAACTACGTACCATTAAAGTGACCATTAAGGGTGGTTACAAACTCTTCTTGATGCCTACCAAATAATCATTCAATCAATCGCTATAAACAATGAAACATTTCTTTTTCTCTGCGCTACTCCTCGTGGCGAGTAGCACAGCTGTCTTTGCCCAAAGCAAGGATAAACCCACAAATCTTTCTTCTTCGCTCTTGTCGTCGGGGACGCTCTACCAAGGATTGAGCCGAAGTGTTCCCAACGCTCGGGTTGTCTTGCCTTATGGCTTGGAAGTGACTTTCGACAAGACTACGCATCTTATCTTTCCTGCGCCTATTCGCTATGTGGACTTGGGTTCGCAAAACATCATTGCTGGCAAAGCGGAGGATGCGGAAAACGTCTTGCGCATCAAGGCTGCCGTGCAAGATTTTGAAACGGAGACTAATCTATCGGTGATTTGCGAAGATGGCTCATTCTATGCCTTTAATGTGAAGTATGCCACCGAACCTGAGAAACTCAACATCGAGATGCAGGATTTTCCTTGCACCTACGGCTGGACGTCTGCCGTCTAATCGCTCGGACATCTATTTCAAGGAACTGGGCAGTGAGTCGCCTATCTTAGTGAAACTCATTATGCAGAGCATTTACCAAAGCGATAAGCGCAGGATTAAGCACATCGGCGCGCAACAATTTGGAATGAAGTTTTTGCTCCGCGGTCTTTATGCGCACAATGGATTGTTCTATTTTTACACGCGCATCGACAATGACACAAATATGCCTTTTGCTGTGGACTTTGTGACGTTCAAAGTGGTGGACAAAAAGGTGGCGAAGCGCACTGCGATGCAGGAACAAGTGCTGCAACCGCTTCGTGCTTATCATCAATTATTGGAGGTGAAGGCGAACGATAACGAACGTGGGGTCTTTGTTTTGGAGCAATTTTCGCTTTCTCAAGACAAGGAACTGCAAGTGACGCTCTACGAACGTGGAGGGGGACGCACGCTTTCTTTTTCGCTTGACCAAGAGGACCTCTTGTTGGCGCAAAAGATTGATAAGCTCAAACTGAAATGGTAAGAACTATGAAACTGAAGCTCTTGTTTTCTTCGCTTTGTGCTGCACTAGTGGTGGGATTGCCCACTGCGGTGCAGGCACAGCGTTTGGTGCCTGGTCAAAAGGGATTGGAAGTATCGGCGAGTGTGCCCATAGTGAAAGGAAAATCGCTCTTTAAGCAAGATAATTTTGGGGTGGCTTTGTCGCTTTCTCACTATCTCAAACGGGGTAAATATACGTTCGTGTCGGCTGGTTATGAACAGCAAGCCTTGAGTTATCGCAGTTACCAAGTGCCTCTGCGTGATTACCTCGTGCAGATGGGATATGCGCATCCGCTTCTCTCGGACAAAGGAAAGAATGTGTTTTTCTATCTTGGTGCCTCTGCGCTGGTGGGCTATGAGCAACTCAATCGAGATAATATGATTTTGCCCGATGGGGCGAAATTATTGGACGGCTCACGCTGGGTGTATGGCGCAGGATTGCACACGAGTGTGGAACTCTTTCTCACGGATAGGATTATTGTCGGTGGAAAAGCGCAACTGCGCTATCTTTTTAACTCGGATGTTCACAGACTTAGACCGACGCTAAGTTTGGGACTTCGCTATCAACTTTAATTTTTACCACTATGATACGTAACATTTTAGGCGCAATATGGGTGATGGGCGTGCTCTCCTTCGCTGGGTTTTGTCTATCTAGTTGTACTCCTGAGTTGGATGTGCAGCAGGCTTATGACTTTTCTCTGCAAACATTGCCCGTTCAAAAGGACATTATAAAGGGGGCAGTGGCTGAAATTCGTTGTTCGCTCAAAGCAGAAGGCGATTTTTAAGGACACGCGCTATACGATTCGCTATTTCCAACCCGATGGGAAGGGGGAATTGCGTTTGGAAGATGGCACGCTGCTTTCTCCCAACGACCGCTATTTGTTGATGCAAAAGGAATTCCGTTTGTATTACACTTCGCACTCTACTGATCGACAGACGATTGATGTGTATGTGGAAGACAATTTCGGGCAAAAGAAGGAGTTGCACTTTAGTTTTAATGGCAAAAGTGCTGAGCAGCACGTGGATCATCCTAAACTTACTCATCCTACCTCAAAAACTGAACGAGATGCGTAAGTTATTGTTCTGTTTGTTTTTTTCCTCTGCTTCCCGTGGCTTTGGCTGTGGGCTCAGCAGAGGATTGCTTTTGCTCGGCTTCCCCCTCTTGAGCGAGCCGTGGTGTGTGTGAAATCCTTTGAGGGATTTCACGGAAAGGGCTGTTATCCGTATGTGGGTTATGGGCATCAACTCCAAAAGGGGAGCGTTTTTTTCTTCGAATATGCCCGAATGGCAAGCGGACTCTTTGCTCCGCGCTGACCTTATGGCGCAATTTGACCGCTTCAAATGCTATGGCAAAAGATGCTTTGCTCCTTTCTCTTTGGCTTATAATGTCGGTGCTAGGGCGCATTCTTGGCTATGGCAAACAGCCAAAAGAGCCAACTTCTGCGCAAAATAGAGTCGGGAGATAGGAACTATATTCAGGAATACCTCTCTTTTTGCCACTACAAGGGCAAAATCCTGAGGGGACTAGTCAAAAGACGGAGGACGGAGTTTCTGCTGTTCTTTATTCCTTGATTTAACCAAATACAGCCCTTGCAAGTTTTATCAGCTTGCAAGGGACATTTTTCTTGCTGTTATATTTGCCTTTTCTCGCTATGAATGAGTAATTTTGCAAAAAGTATGAATAACCTTTTTCCCAGTGCTAGCGTTAAATAGAAACATTACGCAGCTCATCCAAAAAAATGCCTTCTGCTGACATTTTAGAAAATATAAAGGAAGGACTTAACAATGAAATTCGTTTTACTGACAAAGATTGTCCTATTTCAGATGTTGCTAAAATAGTAAAATACCAAACAGATGGCAAAAGTTATGTTAGTCTATCTGCTGCATATTGTCAGTATCTATGGCTAATGTGTAGCATAATTATAAAAAGAATTAGACTTATACGTAATTATAGAGGAATGTAAGCGATGTAAAAATTTCTTTAGAATATTTCTTGGAAGGTTCAAAACAATTAGTAAAATCTACCTATAGAACAAATTTCTAAAGATATTCCATCGGTAGAGCAGTATATTGATTACTTAAGAACAATCCCAGAACTATTAAATAATCCAGAATTTGACAATCAACAAAAATACTATACAAAGTTATTGCTCGAATTAACGCAAAAAGAGCATTTTGATTTGAATGATTTCTCTGTAATCGACATCAATACCAAGTACGGGGAGAAAATCAATTCTGTTTATTGTTTTTGGAATTTGCTTTTATCCTCTTATATGAAGCCTCACATTTTTTTCTCTTGGTCACATGGACAAAGAAAAGCCCTGTTATACAGGACGAAATAGAAGCTGATTCTTCATCCTTTTGGAGTATTTATTGTGACATATCTGAACCTGAGAAATTTTTCTGCAAATTGTGGAGTTCTTTGTGCGTTGTTCTCCCTTCTCTATCTAAATCCAACAATAGAATCTGATAATATCCACCCCACAGAGGACGAAAAGAATTTTTTTAAGGTCTACGACTGTATAAAAAAATGATAATCCTAAATACACTGTATTATTAGTTCAATTCTTTGTTTATTGGGCAAAACTTAATAATATAGTCGGATTCCCGGCTGGACTACAAAATACAGAGAAGGCTGTAGATGAGATTAAGGTTTTTCTTTCTAAATATAAGAAGACAAAAAACTGAAATCTCATTTCCCTTCGACTTTCTTTTGCTTCTTTTCTTTTGGTCGCCTTCTTGGTTCAAAGCCAAAGAATAGAAGTCCCGAAGTGATTTATCATCGCTTCGGGATTTCTATTTGTTGGGCTTAGGCTACTCGGCTCTGTATTTGGCGGATGTTGCGGTTTACTAAGTCAATGATGCGGTCGTGGTACTCGGTATTTTTGTTCTGTAAGCCACGGCACTGGATGACTTTCATTGTTTCTAGAGACACCTCTATCGTTTCTATTCGCTTGCCATCTATTCTTGCCGATAGGATTAGGCTTTGCTTTTTGAGGTAGTATTCGTTGGTGAATACGCAATGGTGCAAGGCTTTCCCCTCCTCTAAATACTCCTGCACGCTCTCTAAGACTTTCACTTGGATAACTCCGTCTGTAAAGGTGATACCAAAGAATGGGGCTTTGAGGGTTTGAAAACGCTCCTCGTTTTCTATCGCTTTCTGTCGTCTGCGTGCTTCGGCTTCTTTATCTTGTTTTGTTTGCAGTTTCCGCTGTGCCGTGTCGTGGGCTTCTTGTAAGTTTTCGGGACAAACATACTTCGGGCTGTGAATGTCCTTGCCTAATCTACGGAGCATATCCACATAATCGCACCAAAGGGAGATGTCTATAATGTCGTAGTGTTTGCGAAGGGTGATTTTGTAGGCTGCCCAATACTGGTCAATGCCGTGGGGATTGATCAAGAAGTGGCGCAAGTCTGCTGTTCGTCCTCCCTTGAAAGGGTTTCTGCACGGCTATCTGTGAGGAGGGCTGGGATTAACTTTGTAGGGGCGATGTCGTGACAATCTCCTGAAAAGCCATTTCTTTGGAGAATACTTAGGGCTTTAACCTTGGGATAGAGTGGACTTTGTGCGATATACTGATAGACTTCGTTATCTCTGCGGATGGCTTTGGGAGAATGAAAGGCAAAGGTGTCTAGGTAACTGCCCATTGTGCGCTGTATCGCTACAATGGTTTGTTTGCCCTCGCTGTTCCACCAATACTGACCTATCTCTATGACAGAAGACTCGGCTGGATAGCCTTTCTCCATTCCGACAATGAGTAAGCACATTCTGAGGACTTGATAATCTCCCGATGTGGTGAGGATGGTGAAATAATGCTGCTCCTTGTGTTTCCTTGCTCTTGTGGTCTGCACTTGCAACTTGGCTCTACAATGAGGGCAAGTGCAAGTTTCTCTATGTTTGTTCATTACCCAACTATGCCCACAATCCATACACGTTGTGCGACCTTTGGGTAGTCGGTAGGCGAAGTGAGTGATACATTCTCGAAATGCCCACTTGATTTGTTGCTTTGTTATGGGGCGAAGATGCTTACTTTGCTCCATTACGGCTGCTTCAAACTTATTTCTTGCTTTCATCGTCTTAATCAAATAAGGTGAGTTGAGGTACTTCTTCTGTACTTGCTTCGTTCTTTGGCTTACTTCGCTTGCGGTCTTGCAATTTGCGGAGTTCTTCGGCTTGATATTGTGCAAAGGCTTGTTGTCGGGCTCTGGCTTTTTCCTCGTCTGTCAAGACTATGGTGTGATTAACGACTACATTACAGGGGATTGCACTGCCCACTTCTAAATCGTCTTCATCATAGTAGTGTACCGCCATTGAATAGATTTCATCATCTTCAAACCCATTGCAACCGCTTTTCTGCACTTCACTCAGAATATAGGTGATGCACTCCTCTATATTCTTGTTAGGTTTCATCAAGTTGGGCGCAAACAAGGGGTCTGTCATTGCTCGCTGATTGAGATACTCGGCAATGGTGCGTGTGAATTGGTCTGTTCCGTTCATATTGATAGAGATTAAAGGGTGTTATCGGTGGGTTGGCTTACAGCATTTATGCGGTAATGAGAGGAGGAGCTATTTCCTTTTCTACTCATCGAAGATGTTGTATTTACTTTCTGCTTATCCATAGCGACATTTTTTTTATGCGTCCAAAGATCGGAGTATGCTGATTCCTTTTTCGTAGCAAAAAGAAGGGAGGGGAGCTGCTCTGCGACAAGGTTTAGACGAGAAATACGAGCCTAGCGAAAGCGGAGCTGGAGATTTCTCGACTAATCGCTAGACTTGACCTTGACGCAGTGCTAAAGCGACCTACTACCTTTGCGAAAGAAAAGAGGAAACAGCATCCGTCTTGGAGGGGCATCAAGTGGAGCTATGATGAAGAAGCGAAAGTGCAAAGCCATAATCTTTCGACTATCCAGAAAAAAGAAAAGCATAAAAGAAAAAGTGGCTATCTCGAGAAGAGATAACCACTTTCTGGTTTGAGAGAATGCTGTGCTTATCAAAGCACGCAGAGCAGGATAGCACAGAGAACGGCGAACCAAAACAAGTAACGCAGGAGCGTGAAAGTGATTTGCAAAATTACTTTGACGACAAAGCGTAACAAGAGGAAACTTCCGAGAATGGAAATCGCGGTGACGACTTGTGGCGTGACGAGTTTAGAAAGAAGAGAGACAAAACCGATAAGCAACGCTAGAATTGTGACTAAGCCAATGAAGCGTGTCCAAGAGAAACGATGGACTTGCTTGGGCGCAGGCACGCTAGAAGGAGCGTTGTCTTGCTGAGAAGCTATTTTGTCTACTCCGTTGAAGGCTGGAGAGTGAAGGTCTGTGGGCATAATTTGATGATTCATATCGGAGAGTGTTTGGTGGTTCAAGAGCAACAACAAGATAGTTCGCGACACCTAAGACAAGGGGTTGAAAAATACTTGGCGAGTGGAGTGAAATACCTATCTTGGCTCTTGATACCACCGAACTCTCGATGTGACAAATGATGACTATTCCACAGCGTTAGCACCTTCAACGGTAGGCAAATTGTTTTGCTCGATAACCAAGACTATCGTTCCTATGAGTTCGGTGTAGAGGTCTTCGTACTGTGGACTTGCTGCAAAGTCGTCCGTGAGATGGTAGTTGGCAAAGACGCGTTGCACCGCCTTATTGCGGAGGAGAATGGGAGCGAGTTTCTCAGGTAGTGGACTAGGAAGCTCTGCCTCAAATTCGTTTTCCAAAACAGACACTAGGGTGTCGTACTTTTGAGAAATGCAAACCTTCAAAGAGTACATTGCTGGCAATGCTTTCGGCTTCGGGATGAGAGAAGCCTTTGCGCCACTGCATCGCAATAGGCGGTGAGGGCTGCATCGGAACGAGAGGAAACGAGGGTGGCATCATCCACAAAGTCGGGTTGATGGTCGCGGAGATAGGCTGTGAGTTTCAAACGGAAGTAAGAAAGCTCGGGTGTTGCTTTTGTATTCATAATAAATATAGAGATTAAAAGTGATACATTCGTGTTTTAGAGTCCCATGGCGTCATTGAATTTGTCGAGTTTATCGGCAAGTTCTTCCATGTCGTGTTCAATCTTTTTGTTGGTGATGCGTGCATAGATTTGCGTGGTGCGGATGTTGGTATGTCCTAGCATCTTAGAAACGCTCTCCATCGGCACTCCCTTACTGAGTGACATCGTCGCAAACGTGTGACGTGCCAAATGGAAGGTGAGGTTTTTCTTGATACCACAAATATCGGCAATTTCTTTGAGATACGAATTCGTTTTCTGATTGGTGAGCATTGGAAAGAGTTTTCCATTTCGATAAGTCTTTCCACCATACTTAGCAATGATTGCTTTGGGAATATCCAAAAGAAGAACATTTGTTTCTACACTTGTTTTTCTGCCTCTGAGTCATAATCCACTGCTTATTGCCAAGAGTGACGATGTGATCGGGAGTGAGGTTGGACACATCTATATAAGCTAGCCCAGTGAAGCAGGAAAATATGAAGATATCACGTACGAGTTCCAAACGTGAAATACCTAAATCTTTGTTGGCGATAAGTAAGATTTCCTCATCGGTGAGAAATCCTCGATTGACAGGCTCAATATGAAAGCGATGGTTCATAAATGGGTCGTGCAAAAGGACGCCCATCTTCTGACCAAGAAGAGTTATCGTCTTGAAGGTCTTCATCGTTTTTGTAGCTGTGTTGGGATTTTGTCCTACTTCGGTGCGAAGATACAAATCAAACTCACGAATCACGACATAGGTTAGCTCTGTCAGTTTGAGATCACTGCGTTTATATTGTTTTTTTCAAGAAACTCCGAAAAGTGACGCTTGCATACGTTGTATTTCTGCAATGTTGCTTTTTCCCACAGACACACCAACCTGTTTTTGCAACATCGCCATTGTGTTTCTCGAAAAGTTGCATCAGCGTATCTATTTCTTCTTTTTTGCCTAGAAACTCAGATTTGATACGCTCAAGAGAAACGACATCCGACATTTCTATTCTGCGAAAGATAGATTGTAGTCCACTTGCGATGTTGTCGAGTTGCAAGTTAGTGTTGAGTGCTTCAGTGGTGCGTCCTTTGATACGCTCTTTTTCTTTGTCCCATTGAGAGGACTTGACAGAGACACCAGTGGAGCCAAGCGATAGACGCTCATTGTTGAGGTAGATGCGGAGCATCACGGAGGTCTTCCCCTCCTTGTTTACATAGTTACTTCTAAGGTAGAAGACTACTCTGAAAATTGACTTCATCATTGTCTTTTGGATTTAGTGTAGCCAAACTGAGAGTATTTGTAGCCAAGACTGTCTAAAATTGTAGCCAGAAATGGCGATAAATCACTCTGTAGTCCTGCTACAAAGTTCAACATAATACTTTGAATAGCAGTAATCTACGCGAACTCTAAACGAACTCTCTACTATCTCCTGGCTACAATTTTTATTTTGCAGAAAAAAGTGTAGCCAGATTGTAGCCATAGGAGAGTCTTTTGGGAGTATTTGGGTACTCTCTACGTACTCTGGAAGGACAATGATGTACAAAAGAAAAGTATCGTAACTCATTGAAGTTACGATACTTACGTTTTTCTTTGATTTCCTCTGAATTAAGTTTCAGAGTACTTCACGCGGAGAGAGAGGGAAAGGAACGAACCTCTCTTATTTCGTTGTATAACAGTTGTTTAGCAAATTCAGTCAAGTGGTAGTGTAGCAATTATGTAGCAGTTTTTTTGACTACCTTATGACTACCTTTCTGACGGGCTATTGAAAGCGTAATAGCTCTCTTTTCTTTGGTGCAAAGGTACATAAAAAAGAACCATTTACCAAAGTATTCTCTCATAATTATTTACAGATTTTTCTGCTACACTGCCTGGTGCACGGTGCAAGCCCTTATATATAAAGGGTCTTGCACCGTGCACCAGTGTTCCTTTGTAGTTGCAAAAAACTAACTTTTTCATGCCCCAATTTTGCCCTCCCTTTATCTTATACCAGCCCTATTGCATTCCTACTAATACTTACTTTGCATCTGATGCAAGACCTCTTGCATTGGGCTCACAAACTTGCATTATATGGGTTGGTCAAGCTAGGATGCGTTTATAACTTTGACTATATGAAAAAGTTACTTCAGATTCTGAGAGAAAATCGCCTGGAAAAAGGCATCTCTCAAGAGTATCTTGCTGGAAAACTGGGTGTTTCCTCAAGTACAATCTCTCGCTGGGAGTCTAAGGGAAATTTCCCAAGTACTGACAAGCTTTTCGAGTATGCGAGCTTTCTAGACCTCTCATGCTACGACGTACTTGCGCTACTTGCAAATGAGCAACTAAAAACCTGTGGGTAGGATTGAAATATCTGCCTACAACAAAGCAACCTTCAATCGTCTTGTTAACCTTCTTCTCAAAGAAGGGGGAAATGATATTGACTTTACTAAAAACACATCTAATGTAATGGAAGTAATTTCTATGGAGAGCAGTGTCTACCAAGACTTGATAGACCGTCTCAATCGAATTGAGCAGTACGTTGAACGCACAACGCACTTGCTTCAAGACATCGACGATGAACTCGAGATGTCTACCAAGGATCTCATTGATACCTTGGATGTATCAGAATCAACCTTATACCGTTGGCGTAAAAAGAATATTGTTCGCTTCCGCTATACAGAGAGTGGAGATGTTCGTTACTTCTATAAGTCACTACTCATCTGTGCTCGGTGCAATCGTCTACGCATATCGGGTATGCGCAATGACGAATTGTTGGAGCGCCTACTTCGCTACAAGGATAAACTGATTCTTTGCAACTGCCTTAGTTTAGAACAAAAAGACGAACCATGATAGACAAAGAACGAATACTAGCATTAACAGATGGAGGACTAAGAGTCTTCTGTCATTATCTAGGCTTCGAGGTCAATCTGCATCGTAACTTTCATAGTCCATTCTACGATGATAAGCGAGCTTCTTGCCATATCTATTATGACAAAAGGTCCTCGACTTATAAGTACTATGACCATGGCAATCCCTCCTATGCGGGGGATTGCTTCTGGTTCGTATCCGAGTTGAGAGGCATAGACCTTAAGACTAGTTTTCCAAAACTACTTCAAACGATAGCCCAAGACCTAGATCTTTGTATTCTAGATGAGGTTAAGCAACTGCACAAGTTTGTTTCAACAAAAATGAAACCGGTAGCCCCTGTCTCTCTTCAATGCCAAACAAAACATGAAGAAAAGGCAGAGGAACTACCTTATAGCTTTGAGATACAACCTTTCGATCCTGCACTTCTTGCTTATTGGGCTCATTATGGCATTTATGAGGAAACATTGAGGCGATTTCGGGTTCGTGCTCTAAAAAGCTATTCTAGTCAAACGAGAGAGGGAAAACAATTTGAAATCAGGGCTACACCTACAGAACCCATATTTGCGTATATAGGAAATGGATACATCAAAATCTATCGCCCCAATAGTCCAAAGATGCGTTTTCTCTATGGTGGGCAAATGCCCAATACTTACAGCTTCGGAATGGAACAAATTCCAAGTAAAGGAGATATACTCTTTATCACTGGAGGAGAAAAGGATGTTCTGTCCCTCTCCGCTCATCACTTCCATGCGATATGCTTTAATAGTGAAACAGCACAAATACCAGAGAATATCATAGAGAGTTTACAGCTACGCTTTCGACACATTATCTTACTCTATGATACGGATGAGACAGGGATAAGAGAATCTGATAGACAAGTAAATCTGCTAGAGGCTTACAAGGTACAACAGCTTCAATTACCACTAAAAGGGACAAAGACGGAAAAGGATATATCCGACTACTTTGCACTAGGTAATGAGGAAGAGGACTTTCGTAAGTTGCTCGATAAGTTTTTCTCTCAAATGTACACGCAAACTATGATGATGCTACGTTCGTGTGAAATAGACTATGATAATCCACCTGATGCTTCGAAGTCAGTAGTAGCCGTTAATGGCGTTCCTCTCGGTACACAAGACAATCTCTTCTGTATCACTGGAGGAGAAGGAACAGGCAAAAGTAACTACATTGCAGCTATTCTTGCTGGCACGTTAGGAGCTGAGCGATTGGAGTCAGAACAAACACTAGGGCTTGAGGTAACGCCCAATCCTAAAGGGCTAGCAGTGCTGCACTATGATACGGAACAATCAGAAGCGCAACTTCACAAGAATTTAGGCAAGACGCTTCGTAGAGCATCCCTCACGAGTGTTCCCGATTTTTATCATTCGCTTTACCTCGCTTCACTCTCTCGAAAGGATAGACTAAAACTAATTAGAGAAAGTATGGACTTGTTCCATCACAAACACGGGGGAATACATCTCGTGGTTATTGACGGTATAGCCGACTTGATCCGTTCAGCAAACGATGAGACAGAGAGTATCGCCATTGTCGATGAACTCTACCGCTTGGCAGGTATCTACAACACGTGCATTATCTGTGTGCTTCACTTTGTGCCGAATGGTATCAAGCTGAGGGGGCATATCGGTTCTGAACTACAGAGAAAGGCAGCTGGTATTCTCTCCATTGAGAAAGATGAAAATCCAGAATACTCGGTAGTAAAAGCCTTGAAAGTACGTGATGGAAGTCCATTAGATGTACCTATGACGCTATTTGGCTGGGACAAAGCTCTCGATATGCACGTTTATCGTGAGAGAAGTCTAAGGAAGAAAAGGATAAACGTAAGAGCAATGAACTCCACGCAGTTATTCGTGATGCTTTTTCGCTCTGCAACACGTCTTTCTTACCAACAGCTCTGTGAGATTTTGATGCGAGAACTCGACATCAAAGACCGCACAGCTAAAAAGTATATTGCTTATATGAAGGAACAAGGTATCCTCATTCAGGATAGCCCAGGAAACTATCAACAAAGAAAAACATGCCTTATCTAGACCCACATTATACCGAAGAACAATTTCGGAATTTGTTTCAGAAACTCTTGCAGATGGAACTTAAACTTGATGAGTTGATTTCATTGCAGGCAGAAAAAAACGCGTAACTACTGTTCATCCTCCTCTCAGATCAGAGTATCTTGACATCATTGATGTTTCCAAGCTCCTCAAAGTTGAGCAGAAGACCATCTATAACTGGGTGTCGCAAGGAAAGATACCCTATCTCAAAGCTAATGGTCGCTTGCTCTTCTTGCGAGATGAGATCGATGAGATGCTTAAACGGAGGGAATGTTAGTAGAATTCTTCTATGAATGGAAACTAAAAGTGTGATGTAAATACTGGCATTTAGACCACAAAATAGTATCAGATAAACGAGGCAAGAAAAGCTTCTTTGAATGGAATTTATAAGTTCTGAAAACGAAAATACCGTTTAATTTGTACGGTTATCTCAGTTTCATTCTTTGTTCTAGCGAAAAAGATGTACCTTTGCAGTGAACTAAAGTATGTAGATTATGATAGCATCATTCACTGTTCAAAACTATCTTTCCTTCCGACAGCCTGTGACATATAGCTTCGAGCCAACGAGCGACAGCTTTATGTCAGACGAGTATTTGGTTGAAGTAAAGGAAGGAGTGCGCTTACTTAAGATAGGTATCATTTATGGGGCGAATGCATCGGGTAAAACAAACTTGATCTATGCCCTTGATACGCTTCGCACAATTATGTGCCTGCCAACAGAGGATAAGACAAAGGCAGTGGATGTCGTGCCTTTTCTGCTTGATGCGCATTCCAAAGAAGAAAAGTCTTCCTTTGAACTAACCTTCTACATCGGAACTGAAAAGTATTCTCTTTCGCTCTTGGTCGATAGCCAGCGCATCTATCAAGAACGCTTGGTGTATTACCCTTCTAGTCGTGCTGCTGTTTTATATGATAGGACCTACAATGCAGAGCAAGGCCTCGTAGAAATCGCTTGGGGTACTCATCTGAAGCTAAGTAAGAAAAGTACTGTGGCAATAGAAGGGAATACGATTCCCAATATGTCAGTAATGGCAGCATGGAGCAAAAGTAATGTAGAAGTATCTCGTTTGAATGATGTATATCGCTTCTTCTCAGAGCAATTATTCTTACCAATTTCTTCTCCATCTTCCTTGGCGTCGTACGTTAGGGAAACGCTCCGTAATGACCAAGATGGTGCTGTGAAGGATTTTGCTAAGAAGTTTCTGCAAGCCTCAGATTTCAATATATCAGATATTGAGATAGAAGATGAAGAGGTACAAATCAATGAGACAATAAGAGGTCTTCTTTCTTCTCTTCCCTTACTTGAAGGTGCGAAATTAGATTGGATAAGAGATGGCGTGCTTCATAAAGAGCAATTCGTCTTCACTCATCGCACAGCGGAAGGTACATTCCAACTACCAGAAAGCGTAGAGTCGTCAGGAACATTCCAGATGTTGATGCTCTCCGTTCTCCTCTATAAAGTGCTGCATGAAGAGCGTATAATGGTAATTGATGAAATCGAGTCTAGTCTTCACTACGAACTATTGTCTTATTTCGTTCGTACCTTTATCGCTAGTAGCGAAACACCTTCACAGATTCTCTTTACCACCCACGATTTGAATCTTCTCAATGAAGACTTCATTCGCAGAGACACGATTTGGTTTACGGAGAAAGATGAGTATGGAGCAAGTCGTTTGACTCGCTTACCCCAATATGGTTTGCACAAGAATGTTTCTCCCTACAACGCTTACCGCCAAAACAAACTGGCTCGTTTGCCATTTGTAGGTTCTCAATATATAGACATCAATGGAGACTAAGTTATGGCAAAGAAGAGTATAGCGATTATAGGAGAGGGAGAAACAGAATGGTTTTATCTTGAATCTCTCCGTATGGCTAAACGCTACCCCTTTCAAATGAAACCGACCTTTCCGAAGCATTCGGATTGGCGTTATATTTTCAAGCAAGCTCTTCAATGCGTTGCGGAAAAGTATGACGTGGTTATCTGTTTGGTAGATATGGATGTGATGCATAGCAAGCCTTCGGAAATGCCTGTTTATCAAAAGGCTAAAATCAAGACTGAAAAAGCAGGAATTAGAGTAATTGAAACCAATCCTTGTACTGAGTTTTGGTTCTTATTGCATTTCTTGCCGAAGCTATCTTCTAAGACTTATACAAGCTATGAAGAGGTGGTTGTAGACCCTGCGTAGATACCTCCCCTAATTATGAAAAAGAGCAAGAAGTACTTCAAGAAAATACCGCTTTATCAGTATCTTTCTGCACATGGCGATTTGTCTCGCGCTGTTTCTTATGCGAGCCAGCTCTTGCAACTGGCTCAAGAAACTCCTGAAGACTTGCACTCTTACACACAGATACACGAAATGCTAGAGTTCCTAGAACGCTTAAGCAAGTAACATCAAACGAATAAGCCCCTCAGGCGCGTCGAAAGACAGCATACTTGAGGGGCGTTTTTCATTTTATAAGGGCTTAGAAGTGAAGGAAGGGGAAAACACTATCTCATCTTCGGTCTACTGAACACTACTTTTGCTCATGATATCCTGTTTTTCCTCCTTTTTGTGGAGTGGAAAATTGAGCGTAGTTGGAAGCAGACTTGAAAGTCTTTGAAGCATCCAATGGAGAACCAGCGGTATTCCCATTTCCGATGCTCTGGTGCTGTCCGCTCTGCTCCAGCGTATTCCTTGTCTGTTGCCCTTCTTTCGCTACATTCTCTGCCGAGGGAGGATTGAGCGTTAGTACAATCTTACGATCAAGTTCTGCTGCTTGGGCTTTGATGCTGCGCAGCTCATCCTCCTTGTTCCAAACTCCAGTGGAGATGGCTTTGTACACGTCAATGTCTTTTGTTGCCGTGGCGAGTTCTTTCTCGTGAGTGGCAATGACTTTCGGTATACGCTCGAGTGCAGAGAGGAAGTTTTGACAAGCTAGTTTGGGGTCATTGGCTAGTTTTTCCGTTGTTGTGCGTATAGAGAATACTACCCTCTCCTTTGACAAAGAATCGATTGACAGAGCCTTGAAAAAGGTCTTTCATCGAACTCTCTGTTTTCACCAAGATGTCAAAACCATAAATCGTACCAATCTTGTGATGTTCTCCTTCCGTGCGCGCTTTTTTTCGGCTATTTCCTGCAAGCGTGCAGCCACTACCTTCATATCGCTACTATCCGAAACGCCATTGATGTCTAATTTATTGACCACATTACCTTCGCCATCTCGCACCACGCGTTTCTCAAATTGTGTGAGGTCATTTTGGGCTTCTGCCACACGTGAGGAGTGGAAATCTACAGAATGTTGAAGTTCGCAGAGTTTTCCCGAAGCCGAATCGCGTTCCTTCATAAAGTTTTTTTGCGCTCTGACTCCAAAGCGGTAATCTTCTTGTCGAGCTTTGCCTTTTCCAGAAGGTCGGTATTGCCCGAAAGTACAGCTACGTATTCGGAAAAATTCATACCGCTGTCTTCATCCATCGAGCCTTCGTCAATGGTTCTTGCGCCAAGGGTGTTACTTTTCAATTGATTGATGAAAAGTTGCTTGTTGTGTAGGAGATTGAATTTATAGCTATCCAACGACCGCTCCACGGCATAGATGATTACATCTACTTTATTATCGGCAAACTCTTTGGCGATGAGGTTTCCCTTGCGCACGGCTCGTCCGTTGCGCTGCTCAAGGTCTGAAGGTCGCCAAGGGGTGTCCAAATGGTGGATGGCTACGGCACGTTGCTGCGCATTTACTCCTGTGCCAAGCATAGAAGTTGAACCAAAGATGATACGTATGTCTCCACGATTCATCGCATCTACCATCGCTTTCTTGGCTCTCTCATTTTTGCACTCTTGGATAAAACGGATTTCGTGGGCTGGAATGTTGTAGTCTTCCACTAGTTTGCGTTTGATTTCTGAATACACGTTCCATTCTCCTGCCTTATACGTTCCCAAATCTGAGAAGACAAACTGCGTTCCTTTCTGCTCATTGTATTTTTTGTAGTAGTCATTGAGCATCTTGGCGCAGTGAGATGTCTTGTTATCAATGTGGTCACTATACTTGCTTTCGTTTATCATGCGCAAGTCTAAGCTCATCTTCCTTGCATAGTCCGTGGCGATGAGCATCTTCGCCTTTTCCTCCTTCTCACTCAGTGGTTCTCTGCCCAGCAAAGTTGCATCTCCCGAGCGAGCAAAGTCCATCAGTTGTTTGATGAAGACTTCCTGCTCGGGTGTAGGCGGAATGTTGTGTAAGATTTCATTCTTCTCGGGTCTATCAATCCCAATGTCCTTAGCCGTGCGGAAGTCGCAAATCTCGGCATAGAAGGCAGCGAGTTCGGGCACTTTGATGAAAGTGCGGAAGCGTTCCTTTTGGATAATCTCGTTGGTGATGGAAAACTCATAGTCCGTACTCTTCTTGGCAAAGACGGCAGCCCAAGCGTCAAAGCTGTTGATGCCCTGCTTCTCCAAAGCCTGCGGACGTAGATACTTGAAGAGGAGATATAGCTCCGTGAGCGAGTTACTAATAGTAGTACCACTGAGGAAAGTTGCCCCTGAGGTCTTTGCCCGACCGCTCTTGAATGGTGCGAATGGCAAAGAGCATATTGAGCGCACGCTGCGAGCCATCGGGATTGCCAAGTCCCGAAACACGGTCGTGTCGGGTGTTGAACATCAGATTCTTGAACTGATGACTCTCATCAACGAAGAGATGGTCAATGCCCATCATTTTAAAGTCCACAGCATCGTCCTTGCGCTCGGCAATGCTGTCTTGCACATCACGGAGCTTAACCTCCAGCGTCTGTTTGCGCTTCTCCAAGCCCTTGAGCATCGCCTTCGACACCTCGTGTCCTTGCTTGCGAATCACCTCAAGGTTCTCTTCAATAGAATCCTTCTCCTTTTGAAGAATCGCTTCTTGTATCTCCAAAGCCTGCGGAATCATCCCAAACTGCTCATGTGTGAGGATGATGCAGTCCCAATCATTGTTTTTGATGTCGGCAAAGATACGCTGGCGGTTCTGCTTGTTAAAGTCGTCCTTGCCTGGATAAAGGATGCGTGCGTTGGGATAAGCCTTGCGGAAGGTATCGGCAATGTCAAAGACATTCGCTTTAAGTCCGATAATCATCGGCTTGTTTGCCAATCCCAATCGCTTCATCTCATAGGCAGCGGTACACATAATGAGCGTTTTTCCTGCGCCCACCTCGTGGTCACAGATACCCCCACCATTGGTTTTGAGCATCCACACGGCATCCTTCTGACTTTTGTAAAGGTCAGGAATGCCGAGACGCTTAAGGTCTAGGTCGGGAAAACTCTGATGTCCTCCATCGAAGTTGGGGCGCACGAAGCAATTGAAGAGTTCGTTGTAGCGACTGGCCAACTGTTCCTTAAAGGTTTCGGGACGTCTTGTGAGCCAATCGACAAAGCCCTGCCGAATATCCTCAATCTTACTGTTGGCTTGCTGTATCTTCTCGCCATCACGTACCTTGATGGTCTTCGCTTCTCCCGAAACAGGATCAACGACCTCCTTACTCTTATTGATGTCAGGAATAGTATTATGCAAAGCGTGCTTGAGGAGGTGCAGTCCATCATATCTGCGAAATTCCCCTTGCACGGCATACTTGTGCCAAATGTTGCCGTTCTTGTGGTCACAACCGAGGGTGTACTCGTCCATATTAGGGATGATAGCCCACTCTAATGTTCGTACCGAAGAAGTCCGAGGCAAACTCGCTATATACCCCTGCTGGTATCCAGCGTTCTCCGAGGTTGAAGTCGAGTTCTGCAAAGGGAATGGGCGTAGGTTTTGCAGCCATGAGTGCCGATAGACTTTGTTTTGCTGGGTCGTTGTCGGGATGATCTAAGAGCCAAGAAGCGATGCGGTCTGCCTTTTTCAATGACATTGCCCGAAATAAACTTGTCCGCCACCTCACAGCCATCCACTTCGGGATTGTAGTAGATGCGACCTTCCAAAGCCGAAATAAGGTCGCTCTCCTCCATTTCGGGCAGGAGTGAGGACATATAAGGCAAATCTACCGTGCCATACTTGTTGAGCGATGCGCCAAGCGCTTCCAAAGGGTCGGAAGCAATGACGAGTTCTGAAGTAGAGAAAGCCGTAGGATGGTCGAAGATGTCCGCTTTTACGAGTTTACCCTCGACAGAGCGTTCCAAGAAGAGCATCTCCATCCCTGTGGCGTCCATCTTGATGAGATCGGTATTGGCTTTCTTGTTGAGCCCACCCCAGCGCGCTACGAAGTTATCGTACAAGCGGTTGAGCTTTTCACGTTCTTCCTTGTCCTCTGCGTGATTGATAGCTTCGTAATCATAGAGTCGATGATAGCACTCACGGATTTCTACGTAAGCTTTGAGCCGAGAGAGTTGCGTGAGGGATAAGTCCATCGGATGAAAAGTCGGCTGTCGCTTGAGGTCAGAGAGATACCCCACTTGTCCCTTCTGCACAACAATAGAGCCATCACGTAGATGACTATCGGGGGCAGAGAGAAAAGGACGTGGGGAAGCATCGAATACTTTCTTCACTTCGGCTATGGGCTGTGGTTTACGCACCGCACTCTCGTCCATAAAGTCAAAGAGAGAAGGCTCACGAGGAGTGTCTGTCACTGTTTTCTTACTCCTGCGAGTATCATGAGTTTTGTTCTCCGTCTTAGCTTTCGCAGAAGTCGTCTTCTTTGGCGTATTTGCTTTGAGTTCTGCGCTTACTCGCTCCACTTCCTGCGTCCAGAGGGTATATTCTTCGGGCGCAAAGAGGAGATACTCTTGTTCGTTCCCAGCATCCATAATGGGATGGTGGTCTTCGTCAAAGTAAACCGTCTGCCCATTCATCTCTCGTGGAGCTTCCACATCGGGACGTTTCTCCGCTCTTTCTTCGTACTGATGAAATAAAGTCAGCGCAGGAACACCTTCGGGAGCAGGTTCTTCAGCAACGGCTTCTGCTACCTCAGTCTGTATCTCTTCTTGCTGCTTAGTCTCCTCTTCTCTCAAAGCAACTTTTGTTTCCTCTTTTATTTCTTCTACCACCGCATCCTCAATCTGCACTTCTTCTTTGGTAAATCTTCCTTGTACCAATTCCTCCAGCTCTTCTATCTCGTGGAGCTTGCAGGGCGAGAAGTAGAGGTCGCGCTCCATCTGCATTCCCATCACCTTCACTTCTGCCATCTCATCTAGCGAGATGTTACCGAGTTCCCAACCATATCCCATCGTCACTGCCGCAAAACCGATGCGTTCCTTCGGGTCATATTCTAAAAGGTAGGCGGTATAAGCCCCTGCAGGAAAGAAGTAGCGAGCATAAGCCATACGGTCGCCAATAAGTTCTTTCTCCTTGGCATAGAGCTTGGGAACTTGCTTTTGGATAGCTTTCGGCATCAAATTAAAGGCATCGCCCATTTCCTTGTCCTCTCCCTTATTCGCACTTCTTTCGCTTTGCCCTTGCTTTTCAGACAAGCCAGCTGTTACACCGAGTTTGCGCAGTTTCTTCTCTGCTTCGGTTTGTCGTTCTTCTTCTGTCATCGCAACTCCTGTGTTGTAGATCTTCCGGTCAAAACGCTTCTCAATATCAGATGAAAGACTGAGCCGAAGACTATCTGCCATCTCGTTTATCTCGCCATCAAAGGCATAGACCCAAGCAGGTTTTCCGTAAGGGTCTGTTCCCATGGTGCGTGTCGTGGCAATGGTGTGCTGAGCTACATCGCCCCATTCGCCCTCAAAGAGAGCATTGTGATTAAAGGCGATAGAGAAGCCATCGCCACTGGGCACAGCGAAAGTTTCTACAAAACGCTTTTCCAGCTCGCTGGCAATGCCCTTGCCACTTTGTTTTTGGAGGACAATCAGGTCGCTCCCCACCTCCGTTCCTGCGTTCTCGCTGAACATCCCCGAGGGCAAACGAATAGCTGAGATGAGCCGACTATTTTTCCATAAGATAGTGGCGAAAGGCATAGTTGTAAGGCGAATCGAGTAAGCCCTGCGAAGTGATAAAAGCCAAGACACCGCCCTCACGAATTGAGTCTAGCCCTTTGACAAAAAAGTAATTGTGTATGGTACGTGTAGACTCCTTCTTGATGATATCCTTGCCCTTGGCATAATCCCTATCATAGACCATAAAATCGCCAAAGGGAATGTTGCTCGTAATCAGATCATACTTATCCGTTTCGGGGAGTTCGCCCACGGATTCAAAAGGGGCTCGATGCACCAAGACCTTACTCGCCCCGAGAGGGTGTAAGGCTTGTGCCATACGAGCGGTGAGCAAATCCTTTTCGTAGGCATCGATGCGCCCCACGTTGGGAGCAAAAGTATCCGCAAACGCACCCATCCCAAGCGAGGGGTCAAGACAAGACCGAAATTGCACCCCAGTTTGATTCAAGGCATCAGCAATAGCTGAGACGATGCGCGTATCGGTGTAAAAAGAGGTAAGCACACTCGCCTTGATACTCTCCCAATAACGTTTGGCGGTATCGGCATCTGTAGCTTCTCGATAGATGAGTTGTTTGAGGGCACAAGTGGGGGCAAAGAGGTCTTGTTCTGACTTTGTCCAATAGCGGATGTCTTCTGGATGTTCAGTACGATTGAGGACGCATTTGAGACCACCAAAACCGCTGTAAGCTTGGAGGATTTTTCGTTCTTCTGAAGTTGCCAAACGTTGTTCTTTGTCCAGACGAAGGATAACGCGGATGGCTTCGGTATTAGCCGCAAGTACGGCTTTTCTTGTTATAAGACATAGCAAAAGATGATGAGAAAATGAAGAATGAAAACGAGTGACAAGAAACGGATGCTCTCGAAGTAAACCAGCATAAAGCTCCGAGTAAAGAGAAAGAATGTGGGAGATTTCTTCTGAAAGCTCTGTGACTTTCCAGAAAATCTCCCACGTTTTCAATAGCTACTTCCGAGACTTGGGCTTAGACGTGTTGTTGTCGAACTCAAAGGCTGTTGAGCCGTCGCCACGCAACACAATATGTGCGTTGAATTTCTTGCCTGCCTTGCTCTGAAAACCCTTGATGAGGGTGGTACGATTGGTGGTGATTAAGTCCTTTATCTGAGCTTCAGAAAGCATAATTCCACAGACCTCTCGGAAGACGTGAAAGTTGCAATCCTCGCTTTTACACTTAGCCACCTTGGGGAAGATACCCACGGAGTCCTTGCCACAGAGTGGACAGCAATAGGTCGCATAAGTGGCTGGCTCGGCTTTGAGGGCAAGGAGATCACGACAGATTTCTGCGGTGTAGGTCGTGATACGTGCTGAAAAGTCTTCGGCCGAAGCTTTTCCTGCTTCGATGGCGGAGAGGGCTAGCTCCCAAGCAGCCGTGAGTTCGGGGCTGGCGATGCGCTGTCCTTTAACCAAATCATAGACGGCAAGTCCTTTTTCTGTGGGAATGAGCATCTTCTTCTCCCGACGAATGAAATCTCGCAAGATGAGCGTCTCGATGATACTCGCCCGAGTGGCAGGCGTACCGATGCCACAATCGGCTATTGCCTTGCGACTATCGGTATCATCAATCGCTTGCCTTGCGTGCTCCATTGCCGAGAGTAGTGTGGCTTCGGTAAATAAGGGCTTGGGCTTTGTTTGGTGCTCGGTCAGCGCTGCGTGCTTCAAAGGCAAGACATCACCTTCTGCAAGCTTCGGCAGTTCGGCAAGAACCGCTTCTTCATTCTCCTCTTGTTCGTCCGCTTTCCCTTGACTCTTCTTGGGCGAATAAGCCTTCCAACCTTGAACGATTACCTGCGAAGCTCGCCAAACGAAGCGGTTTGTCCCATCGCTAAGCTCTACCTGCATTCGTTCTTCCTCAGTGTTTGGCGCAAAGGCTTCCACAAGACGCGTGCAAATCATCTGATAGATGGCACTTTCGTCATTAGATAAACCCTCAGAACGTCCTTCACCAGTGGGGAGGAGTGCGTGGTGATCCGTCACCTTGCTATCGTCCACGCTGTGGTGATTGAGGGGAGGGGAAGCGAAACGCCCTGCTTTTTCGAGCAAAGGAGGGACTTCATCGAAGATATCTTCGCTGATGTAACGACTGCCTGTGCGAGGATAGGTCGTGAGCTTCTTCTCATAGAGGGCTTGCGCTATAGATAGCGTCTTGTCTGCCGAAAAGCCCAACCTGCGATTGGCTTCTTTCTGAAGAGCGGTGAGGTCATAGAGCAAGGGAGGAGGAGTATCTGCGACCTTTCGACTGATCGAAGCGACTGATAAGGAGGGCTGACTGCTGAGCTGAGCGAGAGCGGTCTGCGCTTCTTCCTTCACCTTGAAATCTTCTGCGCAAATGGCTTTTGAGGAGGATGCCGTCTTGCTCGGTAAAGGCTTGCAAGCGCCAAAACGGAACGGACGAAAATCCCTTTGTTCTCCAAGTAGCGACGACAGAGCATAGCGAGTGTTGGTGTTTGCACCCGACCAAGGGAATAAGCTCCTCTTCGGGCGATGGACAAAGCCCGACTCGAATTGATGCCTACCAGCCAATCGGCTTCACTACGTGCTTTACCCTGCCAAGTAGAGCGCATCATAATCGCTTCCTGCTCGGAGATGAGCGAGTCCTTCACGGATAGCCTTATCGGTGAGCGAGGAAATCCAAAGTCTGCGACACGGTTTTCGGCACTGAAGAAAGCCGTAGATGTAGCGGAAGATAAGTTCGCCCTCTCGTCCAGCATCGGTAGCGACGATGATTTCATCGCAACGCTCGAAGCAAGCTTTGATAACTTTCAGTTGCTTGAGAGCGGTCGGGTCGTCCGAAAAATCTTTTTCCTTTGCGGATTTGTCGCACCACCAGCTGAAAAGGCTGTGGAAGGATGGGGAGTTCCTCTGCCTTGTAAGCTCCAAATCCATATTGCTCGGGCATAGCGAGGGTGATGAGATGACCGAATGCCCAAGTGATGAGGTAGCCGTTTCCCTCAATGAAGCCATCTTCTTTGTGCGTTGCACCCACGATGCGCGCAATGTCACGAGCCACGGAGGGCTTTCTGCAATGATACAAGTTGTCATAGTTTTCTGCGATAAATGAGATTAGACTTTGCGACTGCGCTTCTGTTTTTGCTTTTGTTGGGTGTGTTGCGCTTCTGTTGGTTTCGTCTGCTGAGACTTTAGCGGTTCTTTGAGGTCTTTCGTTGCTTCGTTGGTCTTGCCGTGGTTGTTTACCGCAACCTGCGTCTTGTTCTCTTCGGCCATCGCTTCGACCTTACCCTTATTTTGCTTCTTATCTGGGTTCCATTTGTAAAACCGTGGACGATTTTGTTCCTTATCCATCCGCACATAGGCATTGAAGTTCTTACCCTCCTTGTCTACCATATTCTTGAGGTAGAGCGTGGTTCCAGAATTCAGGGCTTCACGCTGCTTATCTGAGAGCGTCAGTCCACAAAGCTTGCGAGGAACACCGCCTTGTTGCTGTCCTTGTTCTTTAGATTGGGTTTTGCGCTCCTGCACACTCTTCTTGTCTCCAAAGATGAACTCGATGCCCTTCTTCTCTGCATTGACTTGCAGGGTGGCATCAAAGGATTTCCGTTCTTGGAAGTCATGCCTTCTACTTTCACCGGCTTACCCTCTACGAGGTCTTTGTACTGTTGGTCAGAGAGCGTTACACCCTTAATCTCCTTGGGGATAGATACTCTGTCGGCACGCAAGGCAAGCACTTCATTGGTCTGAGGGTCAATGGAGATATAAGCCGAGAAAGGCTCTCCATTCTTAGGAGTTACTTCAATCGCCTTACCGAGATTGCCTGTGGCAAGCAGTGTTTCTTTCTCCTCAGCCGAAAACTTGTGCCCCATATAGGGGAAGTCCAGCTGTGGCTCTTTGCGCAGCGAGTGTACTGCAAGCCCTATGTTGCCGTTGTCGTCCGTTCGGAAAGCCAAGCGAGCTTCGGTGTAGATGGTGCTGTCTCCCACTGGAATGGCGATAGGAAGCAGATTACTCTTCTGCCACGAGAGCATCTTGTCTAGTTCTCCGCTTTGCTCCAGCTTCTCTCGAGAAAGCCCAAGCGTTTCGAGGAGCTTCCAGTCAATCTGTTCGAGATTGATGGCCATCGTATTCTTCTGCAGAGGAAGGAAGTTCTCGAAGCGCACTTGCGCCGTCTCAAGCTGCTGCTTATTCTCGAGTGCTTCTCGGCTTTGGAGTGCTTCTTTTAAATTATTTACACCTTGCTCCACGTTACTCGCCAGCACCTTGTAGAGGCCAAAGCGTTTGGGCTCGTTGAACTGCTTGAGAAAGTTCGTCATGAAGTTCTTGAGCAGTCCATCTTTGTTGCTGAATTTGAGGAAGCTACTCTGCTGTGTTTCCTCCGCTGGGGCGGTTTTGAGCGTCCCTTTCTCATCGAGACCAGAGACTACGGAGAGCTTGCCCACCTCTGCCTCGTTTTTGACCTCCGTGCGGTCCTCTAAAACCAGCACGTAATCGTCTGTGTGATTGCTGTCCATAATGCTGTCAATTATTTGATATATAATACTCTAAGGAGCAAAAATAGGAACTTCTTTTGTCTGCATTATGGCTTTATGATAAAGAAGGAACTATAGGGAAAAAGCAAGAAGTTTGCTCTCCTCAGAAAAAACTTTAGTCATTTTATACTCTCCAACCTGAGTTCGGTCTAAGCCCTCCCCCAAAAAAAGAATCTGCACTTCTATCTTGAAAGTACACATCGATGTTCACCCCTCAACGGTGAGCAGAGAACTGAAATGAAATGCCCTTTCCTGTGGGGCTTATATCCATCAAAAAGCCCCGCAGAAGGCTGAAAGCAGACGGAGCGCACGCCCTGGAACCGCCGCATCTCTGCCACGCTGGCATGGCGCATCACACAGCTCATTATCGAGCGGAAGTGGTCGTATCGGGAGTACTCGCCCGAAAAGGCATCAGCGTTAGCCACGAGACGATTTACCGAATGGTGCGTAAGGACACTATTGGCCAACTGGCCATGCACATGCGCCATCAAATGCGCTACCATCGCAAACGGAAGCCCAAGCGCATCACACCAAGGCCACCAATATCCCCTGTACCAGCATACACCATCGCCCTAAACCAGAAAAATGGCGACCTGCAGGGAATGTGGGAGATGGACACCATCATTGGCAAAGATGGGAAAGTGGTGATTCTCACTCTGAAAGAGAGAAGCACCCAACTTGCTGCTTATGGTCAAGCTCAAGAAGGGAAAGAACGCCAAGCAAGTGGCCAAAAGTGGTATGTCTGCTGCTGCCTTTCAAGGGAAAGATGCTCAAAAATATCACCACTGACAATGGGAGCGAGTTTGCATACCATCAGGAAATCACAAGAAGATTAGGCATCACCGTATACTTTGCAGACGCCTACGCATCATGGCAGAAAGGGAGTATTGAGAACACAAATAAGCTCATCAGACAATATATCCCCAAGGGCGTCAGTTTTGAGAAATATACTGACAAAAGAATCATAAGCATACAGAAGAAAATCAATGCTAAACCCCGAAAGTCCCTAAAATACATACCCCCATCAAAGCATTCTATCAACTTATTGCATAGTGTTGCACTTGATGGTTGACTCTACCTATGAGGGAGAACAAAAGAAAGATGAGATTTTTTTAAGAAATTCTTGGTCAAGTCAATAGGTCTTTTTATCTTTGCAATATCAAGACAACAAAATAGGTGCATCAGATTAAAATCTTTAGATTATGTCGACGAAGTACACTCAAATAAGATCCCCTTGGCTATTCCAAATGCCACAATATTTGAATATGCAAATTGCTTCCTTTTTCAATCTTGACGCTTGCTCTCGATAGAGTTCAAAGAAATCTTTCAGGAGCATGAAGTTGCGTTGCTGGCAAGAGGATTATAAAACAAGTCAGGCGGGATATGTACATTACATTCAACTTATTCACTACTAGAGAATTCTGAAGTATGTATCGAGATACGAGAAATATAGTAAATTATCTACTTCTTCATAGCTCTCATATGAATAATGTAAGCTTTTTTCATGGTAAAATGGGGGTAGTTGTCGCAATGTATGCTTATGCTAACAGATATAATGACAAGTTTATTGAAGAATATGCTTGGGATTTGCTCCAGCAAGTTTATGATGGTGTTTATACCGATATGCCTATTGGGCTAGAGAATGGATTGGCTGGAATAGGTTATGCAACTACATTACTCTGTGAAAGAGGGTGGGTGGAGTGCGACTTGAACGCAATCCTGTTCGATATTGATTGTAAAATTATGGAACGTGACCCTCGTCGTATAACAGACTTCTCTATGCGCACAGGTGCAAAAGGCCTACAAGTTTATTTGGCTTTAAGGAGAAAGAGTGGAATACCGTTGTTGACATTTGATGAAAGGTATATAGCTGAACTGCATTCGGTATTAGTAAACCAAAAGCTCCTTCAACGCGACTATCAATATACTCGAATTGTTAAACAAGCCTGGATTTCCTGTCCATGAATATATCGATAAGCCTATCAAAATAGATGGAGGTTCTGCATATTACATTCTAAAAAGAAACTCTTGCATGACACACTTCTTTATATTCAATAACGCAAGTCGAGCGGCTAGTTACGGCGTAGGCACATACGTTAGGCAGTTGTCTGACGGTTTGTTGACTATGCCCGATACAAAGGTGTCATTGGTTGAGATGTATGCAGACACAAAGGAATTCTCTGTAAACGAAGATGATTGTGGACGCACCCACTACCTTATTCCACCATTAAACGCTTATTCGGAAAGTGAAGACTACTTGCGCAGCGCATTCTATTTTCTCGCAGGAAATATGCGGATCAAAAAAGGTGAAACACTCGTATTTCAATTTAATTATTTTCAGCATTATTTATTGGCGATATTACTCAAAGCTGGTTTTCCCCATTGTAGAATAGTATTGACTGTACACTACATGGACTGGTGCTTTGAATTGCATGGTAATGTTCGCCACATGAGAAAAAAATTACGGCCACAGGTTATGAACCGTCTACCGACAAAGAGAAAAGAGTGTTATCAAGTTTTGTCAATGAAAAGTTGTTCTTGCATTTAGCAGATGCAGTGCTCGTTCTATCGAAGCAGACAATGAAAATCCTTACCGATGATTATAAAGTGATGCCAGATAAAACACACCTTGTGTACAACGGCATGCCCAATGGTAGCAACAAATCACATATAGAGAATAATGGCATGCGCCATGTGATTTGTGGGTCGTTTGGATGAAATCAAAGGTCTGAAATACTTGATTGGTGCTTTCGCACGGATTGCAAACAAACATTTTGATACCAACTTGACAATAGTTGGCGATGGTGACTTCCAACCATATATGGCGCAATGTAGAAAATTATTGGGGCGCGTAGCTTTCCTTGGCAAGATGCAGAATGATGAGCTTGAAGATATCTATGCATCGGCTTACATTGGTGTTATACCTTCATTTCACGAGCAATGCAGCTATGCTGCCATTGAAATGATGCGGCATGGTATACCTATTGTCGGAACTGACTCAACTGGATTGGGAGAAATGTTGGATGCCACCCCCACTCTACGGATACCTATAGATGAGGAATATTTCGATGAGGAAAACTTCATAACCAGAATAGCTTTGCAATTGGATCTGCTGCTATCTGATGAAACTGCATATCAGCAAGCCTCGGTTGCCGTCACTATGCTCTATGAAGAAAGGTACACTATAACTGGCATGATAGAGGGCGTACAAAAGGCATTGTCGATAATCTCAAATGCTACAGATAAGCACGTTTCTTCGGATTATCTGCCACATATAGACGATTATATGATTGACTTGATCAATCGACAGCCAGATATTGATATTGGTTTTTACGGCTTAAGTGGAATCGGGACGTATCTTTGGTGGCGTGTGTTGCTGCTGGAAACTAAAAACGATGCAACCAATGCCTGTCAACTTGCTCTGATAAAAGAACATCTAATATATTATTTGGATTGGATTGAAGAAGTAGTGAAGAGCGAACCTCTTTCAGAAGAACTATCTATAATGCTTGTTGACATGAAATGTCATTCGTTCTTCCCAACCAAAGTAGAGAGTATCCTAAAATATAGCAAAGGTATTGATGGCGAAGTCTCTTTTCCTTCAGAACAAGCGATATTGCAAAATGCTTTAAAAATCTGCACATGTAAAGTATGAATAATTCCACCATGTTCAGCGAACACCTAACAATAGGCATTCCTGTGCACATTGATAGTGCAGAGAGAAAGGCTAATCTTTTGACGGTTATCCAATACCTCACGGCCTTGCAATGCCATATCATTGTGTTGGAAGCGGATGCGCAGCCACACGTAAACGATATTGGCTGCGCCGGCAATGTTGTATATCAGTTTATAGAAGATGTCAAGCCTATTTTTCATAGAACACGTTATATTAACATACTCCTTCAAATGGCCCAAACGGAATTTGTGGCTATTTGGGATACTGATGTCCTTGTAAACTATGACCAAATCCTTGAAGCTTTGCAGTTGGTACAGCAAGGTGCTACCATTTCGTATCCTTACGATGGACGGTTTATCATGTTACCTGAGCACCTCTCTACACAGATGCGCCATAATTTAGATTATGAATATCTTCGTCACCTCAGAATCCCCTCTTTTCTTGGGCGTAAATTGTGCGGTGGAGCTTATATTGTTCATAAGCAAAGGTATTTGCAGTGTGGTGGCGAGAACGAACGCTTCACTGGCTGGGGGCCGGAAGATGCTGAACGCATGCACCGGGTTATTATATTGGGCCATAGAGCTTGTCATATCCCTTTGGGTGAACTTTACCATCTCTATCATCCGCGTTCCAACTCCAGTTATCAGTCGGCAGATGATGCTAGATGCCTACGAGAAGAATTTGTAAAAATCTGCTGCATGTCTCCGAATGAATTAAATTCATATATATCAAAAATGAATACGATTTTAGAAGAGTTCTTAGATGTTCTAGAGATTCGCTACACGAAGCATTTCGCTATTGCATTATATCAGGAGCATCCGCATAAATACAATATGTATGGGTTGCAAAAGATGCTGAATGTATATGGTGTGAAAACAATAGGAGTGCGTGTTGATACTAAGGATTTGTTAAGACTGAACTACCCCTGCATACTACACACCCATGGCGATTTTGTTATTGGATTGGACTGTAATACTGATATGATTAAATTTCTGCAGCAAGGCAAAGAAACAACCTTGCCGCATGATTTCTTTCAACAGACCTGGACTGGTAATGCCCTTGTTGTGAAAGAGACTACAGAAGCCGTTGAGCCGGATTACAGGATGCATCAGAGACTCGAGTTGGTGTCCATGGTGAAAACATACAGCACTCCCGTAATGCTGATGATGGCTGTAGGCATTGGTATAGCAAATCATTTGAAAAATATGGGTGTTTCCGATATTATATACATAGTGTTAAGCTTACTGGGTGTCTTTGTTTGCATTTTGCTAATAGAGAAGCAACTATTCGGAAGTAGCCGTTATGGCGACAGAGTATGCAGCCTTTTTCATCATGCCGACTGCAACAGCATACTTGATGGACCGCAGGCAAAGATATTCGGTATCAGTTGGAGTGAAGTCGGTTTAGGATACTTTTCAGCCAATACCTTTCTGCTGTCCTTGTTTCCTTTTTCATTCAGATTTATAGCTGCCATCAACTGGTTGTCCATGTTCTTTGGTTTGTGGAGTATCTACTACCAATGGCGTGTGGCCAAAAGCTGGTGTATGTTATGCATAATGGTGCAGACTATCATTTGGGCAATGGGTATAACAGCTGTCATTTTATGTGCAACAACGGCACTACCTACCTTTGATATTGCTGACTGCTTGCTGTCAATTCTTGTCTTTGCTGCTGGTATTATGACAGTACACCAGTTTGTTTCAGCCCGTGTAACAGAAGAACAACGGATACACATAGTACAACGGTATCGTGCCCTTAAAGCCAACGATGTTGTAGCCAAAAATCTCATTGAGAGTGGTGATTATTATGAGACTACACTTGATGACTCTTCCGTAATCTTCGGTAATCCCAAAGCCAAGATACGTGTCACGATATTGAGCAATCCGCACTGCAACCCCTGTTCTAGAATGCATCAACAGGTGGAAAGCCTCTTAGCGGCGAGTAAAAATGAGATATGCATACAATATATCTTTTCTTCATTCAATAAAGAGATGGAGGATAGTAACCGGTATCTTATATTCTGCTATAAGAGCAATAGCAAGGATGAAGCGCTTCGCAAATTTGCCCTCTGGTATGAAAAAGAAAAGTTCAACTACGAGCGAGTTCTTCAAAAGAATTATAACCTCATACATACGGAAACAATTGAAAAGGAAATGGAGAAGCATAGGGTATGGCGTAAAAGAACAGCTCTAAGTGCTACTCCGACAGTCTTAGTAAATGGCCATAAAATTCCCAGTGAATATGAGCTAATTGATTTAGCCATGGTTGTCAATACGGTAATATCAGAGAAAAAAATCTTGCAAGATATCAATGGCCGAAGCACTACGCCATTGGGAGCAGAACAGCAAACTGCGGAATAGACAGTGTGATTGTTTAACCATGCAAAAACGATTGGTATGAAAAAAATGAAAAAGTTCGTTTTGAGTTCAGAGATCTGCCTTCTTACGAATTCTGAGCAATTAAATGTCGTTGGAGGTAACGCTTCCACTACGAGTTGTTCAGGTCTATCATATGACCAATGCGGTGGGACTTGTTATAATTCAGATGGATATCAAGGCTACTGCGGATGGGTAAAAAAGAACTCTGCAAGATGCGCTTGCGGTGTCGCATATGTAGATCTCTAATTACATGTGGTGAACGTACTCTATTTGTTACGTTCACCACATAAATTTAAAGGGCACTGTAAATGACAGATTCTACTCTATAGCACTTCGAATAGGTGATAATGTCTTTGTTCTCCTCTTTTTGTGTCTTTATTCTGTGGATGATAATTTGTAAACTCTCTGTATGATTAAACTAAATCTGAGTAAGCCATGACAAATGCCAAAAGTTGGTTTTTCTGAGGTGTCTGGGATTCTGAAAACGATTCACGTCTGTCACTTTCCAGAAATACTAACCTCTAATTAGTATCATCTCTTTGGTACCAGGATCTGATTTGAGAAAAGAATGATAACCAAAGGCTTGTTCGAAGTGCTTCATACCAAAGTACAATTAGCGAGAAGAAGAACGAGGGAAGTTGCTAATATACAGAGTTTTATGAATGTGATTCACCTCATTAATGGAAAGGAGAAGTTCACATCATCAATCAGAGTGCTATAGAATCATAAAAACAAATTGACTCAAAATGAAAATAATAACTTCAGTAGTATTGGTGTTTATCACCATGTTGGTCAACGCACAGGAGGTGAAGATGAAAGCACTTGCTCCCATCGAGATCGAGGTAAGTTACGAGCTGGATCAATTATGCGATTATTCCCAACAAGTAGGTGAAAGTGATTGGCGTGAGAAATCAACTCTGCTACTTGAAATAGGTAAAGGAATGGCACATAGCTATGTTGTGGAGGAACATCACAAGCTGATAGACCAATTCGTCATGCAACGCAACAAAAACAGGTGGAAGCTCACTCTTTTTAATATTCATGCCTTGTTGGGCGAGACGTTTATGGCACATCCCAAAGCGGGCGAATTGACACAGATCATCAATTTGGATGCCGCAGGCGTGTTTCAATACGTTGAGAGCATCCCCGATTTCAAGTGGAAAATAACCTCCAAGTCCAAAGTCATTATGGGCTACAACTGTCAATGTGCCACAGCCACGTTTCGAGGACGCGACTATGAAGCTTGGTTTACAGCTGACATCCCGCTGAACTATGGACCATGGAAATTCCACGGTTTGCCTGGACTCATTCTCGAAGTGGCAGACGTTAAGAACGAATTTCATTTCACGGTAAACGGTATCAGACAGGTGAAAGAGGAAAAAAGTATCAAGATGTTCGACGAAAAAATACGCAGCATCAAACGTAGTCGTGCCCTCAAAATGGAAACCATACTGCATAAGAACCATGGTGCTTACGCAGCCGACTATGGCATTCATTATAGTCTGGGTGATGGCATGGAAAATGAAGAACAACCCTATTATCCCATAGAATTGGAATGATGAGAAAGGCTATCTTTGTTTTGCTCTATTTTACACTTGCTACTGTCTCATGGGCTGCCCTGTCAGACTCTATACGCGTTACTGGCCGTGTGTCCTATGCACACGGCGAAGCAGCCTATGCCCTTATTGTCGCAGCGCTCCATCCGGCTGACTCTTCTCTAATAGCCTACTGCATGACGGACGAAAAGGGGGACTACAGCATGCGTTTCGCTACAGAAACTAACGAAATCCTAGTTCGCCTCTCTGGTTTCAACGTCAAACGGAAGATACGGCAAATAAAGGCGGTCAGCCAGTCTCTCGACTTTACCGCTGAAGAGGCCAGTATCACGTTGCGTGAGGTTAATATAAAGGCTCAAAAGCTATGGGGGAGTCGCGATACAATTAACTACTTAGTCGCGTCCTATATGACCAAATACGACCGCACTATAGGCGATGTGCTGAAACAATTGCCTGGCATAACGATTGATGGAGGGACAATAAAATATCAGGGTATCCCCATCAACCATTTTTATATAGAGAACATGGACCTGCTGCAAGGGCGCTACAATATTATCACCGATGCGCTGAAAGCAGAGGACGTGGCCACGGTGCAGGTGCTCGAAAACCACGAGCACATCAAGTCCCTGCAAGACCAGATGCCACCTGATGCGGCATCTATCAACCTCAAACTAAAGGCAAAGTCTAAGGGCATATGGACAAAGGCCATCGCACTTGGGACAGGCTATGACAACAGTATGCTATGGAACTGCGAAGGAAACGCCATGTTTTTCGATAAGCAACGACAACATGTCATGTACTATGGCAATGACAATACAGGAAAGGGAAGCGACCGCACGTCACGACACTATGATAGTAGTAGACTGGGCACACTCACTCTAACCGATATCGTCTACCCTGGTACGTCGCCCGTAGGATCCACCCTTTGGAACAACGAACATGCCTTTCATTCCAGCAATCTCAATCGCTTGAGCCAAACGGCGCAGCTACACTACAGCCTTACCTACAATCACGACATACAGAAACGAAAATCGTATGCGCAAACCACTTATCTGCTCCCTGGCAGTAACCTACGTGTCGTTAGTGAAAACATCTCCTCCCGCCGCACCACCAATGATGCTTCCATACGACTGTCATACGAGAACAATTCCCCAAAGAATTACCTCTCCAATACGCTTGACCTATCTGGGCAATGGAGAGATGCCAATGGTGTCATTACGTCAAACGCAAGGGAAATGCAACAGCACGCTTTCAATCGCAATTTTGGAATATCAAACCACACCCGTTGGGTATACCGCATCGAAGGTGGTAACGGTTTTGAAATGACTAGTCACAACAGGGTGCAAGCCAATGTGCAATCGCTCACAGTTTGCGAAGCCCTTGACACTCGCCAGGACATTGACCTCACAAGGATAAACACAGCCAATGAGTTCTCTCTGATAAAAGACCCTCAGGCTACATCGCTGGAGTATAGTGCCCACTGCCGTCCTAAAACATCAATTATGTAGGCATGAAGTCTCTACTACAAAGCGCTATGTCGCCTGATAATGGTAACATGCACTACTTGCAGGCAGGAGTCAACGCGAGCGCCACGTTGAGGTACGTAAACAACGACTTCAGACTTTTATTTCGTCTCCCTCTCGCACTGACTCATACCCAAGTAAAGGATGAAACCCACCGCACACAGTTGTGCCTCACGCCATCGTTCAATCTGCTGTGGAAAGCCAATGACATCTGGACAATCACAAGCGGAGGTTCTTATGGTGTGCAACCAACTTCATGGCCACAGCTCATTACAACCTACATCATGAGCAACTACCGTACCACAAGCCGCTATCAGGCCAGTATTTCAGACAGTCACTCGGCTTCAGTAAATGCTAAGCTCAGTTTCAAGGATATCATGAATAGCCTCTTTGTTTATATCCAAGGAGTGCCTCTCGCTCATGGAGCGATGTAATGTATGGGACAACCATTGACAATAACGCCCATACCATTATGCAAGCCGAATACATCCCCCACCATGATGATAGTTATTCTGCAACAGGAAACATCAGCAAGGGCTTTGATTGGAAAAAGGCAGGCATAGACATTACCTCCAATTATTTTCGCCATTCCGGCAGTATCCTGCGCCAGGCCGTTAAGATAGACTATCACAGCAATACCTTTTCCTTCAACGTCAAGGTCTTTGCCGATGTCATCCAGACCGCTCGCGTCAGTTACGATTGTAGCTATGCGTTCTCGCAGTCAGTGTCTGGTAATTATGCTCACAATATCCGTATATTTGAACAAAGTTTAAGTCTGAATCTGTCGCCCATTCGCAATAGTCTGCTGATGAACATAACGGTACGCCACACGCACAATACGGGTCTCCAGGAAAAAAAGAATTATGCCTTTCTGAATTGTTCCTTCACGTACCGAACAAAGCAGAAGACCGAATTTATTTTAGAGGGCAGCAACATTTTCAATACACATACTTTCATATCGCGCTCTGATACTCAACTGACTCAATACTTCGAGATATACCACCTGCGCCCCCGAAGCATCATACTAACGGCACGCTTTAATATTTAATCTAACTTGATTGTTAGAGGTGGTATTATGGTTTGCCTGTTGATATCAAGCTGAGGGGCATGTAGAGACAGTTGTGATATATAGACTGGTAGAGCCACTGCAGAATAGATTCAGAAACGGCCGACATAGTCTTTCTCACAATCCGTCCTTAAAGTCTGCTTATTGCCCACATCGAGACCTTCGACTTCTCGAGTCAAATTTCCTACAACATAGTATGAGGTCAATGCTTAAGACCGCGTTGAAACGTGATGTTACTCCCTGCCTCGTTACGTCACGATCCACACTATCTATCATTAGCAAATAGAATACAGTGAATAGTAAGAAGAATATGAAACGTTTTCCTCATTTCAAGCAATTGAATGTGGCTGATTGTGGCCCGACATCCCTACGTATGATAGCTCGATTTTATGGTCGTGACTATTCCACAGAGATGTTAAGAAGGCGTTGTCACATTTCTCGTTATGGCGTCAATATGCGTGGAATTAGCGAAGGAGCACAATATCTTGGTTTTTGATGTTGTCTGCGTTAAGTTGACTTTTAACCAGCTGGTGACCGAAGGTGTTTTTTTCCCTGCATTTTTGCATTGGAATCAAAACCACTTTGTGGTCTGCTACGGCATTGAGCGATGCAGGAAAAACAAATATAAAATATACATCTCCGATCCAGCTTCACAACGTCTGACCTATACAAGAGAGGAATTCGAGCAATGTTGGATAAGTCTCAACGCAGATAAAGCCAGTAATGGCGTGGCCTTGATGCTCGAACCAGGCGACAACTTTGGAAAAATAGAGGACGAATATCGAAAGAACAGTCGAAATTTGTTGTCGTTTGTTCGGTACTTCACACCCTATCGTAGCGTGATTGGGCAGCTGTTGCTGGCCATGATGGTTGGAAGCATGATACAGATGGTGCTGCCATTTCTCTCGCAGGCCATGGTGGATCAAGGCATCAATGGACGGAATCTAAGCATCATCACGCTGATGCTCTTCGCGCAGCTTGGCTTCTTCGTGGCTACTTTGATTATAGACTATATCCGTTCGTGGATTATGCTTCATATGAACGCACGCATTGACATTCAGCTCATTGCCGATTTTCTTATCAAACTTACCGCCATGCCGTTGCAGTTTTTTGATTCACGCATAACGGGGGATATTCTGCAGCGCATCGGTGACCACGGGCGTATAAAGGACTTCCTGCTTTCCAATAGCATGCGCATCATGTTCTCGCTAATCAACTTTGTGGTATTCCTTGTCATTCTTGCATATTACAATATGCTAGTACTGATGATATTCATTGTTGGTAATACGTTATATATCATCTGGATATCCTTCTTTATGCACTACCGAAGGGAATTGGATATCAAGCGCTTCAACCAGTCGGCCTTAGAACAGAGCAAGATGATTCAGTTAGTGCAGGGCATGCAGGACATCAAACTTAACAATTGTGAGTGTCAGAAGCGATGGGAATGGGAACGTATACAAGTAAAGTTATTCCGAATAGGTATGAAAGGGTTACAGATAGGGCAAATACAGCAATTAGGATCGGTTCTTCACCCAAACCACTCACATACTTATCTATTACATAGTCGCTAATTCTGTAGTGGAAGGTTCGATGACTCTTGGCATGATGATGTCGCTCACCTATATCATAAGTCAAATATCGGCTCCCATTGGTGAATTCATAGGATTTGCCCAGTCATTCCAAGATGCCAAGATAAGTCTTGAGCGACTAAATGAGATGCATTCACTCAACGATGAAGAAACTGACATCGACAAGAAACTCGCCACGTTGCCGTTAGATCGTGATATAGAAATTAAAAACGTGTCTTTCAGTTATGACGGTTCGGAGAACGAACTGGCCTTGAAAGATGTATCGCTCTCCATTTGGGCACGCAAAGTGACGGCTATTGTTGGAGAGAGTGGGTGTGGCAAGACTACGCTCATTAAACTGCTGCAGGGTTTCTACAACCCTATGTGCGGTAGTATAATGGTAGGCGGTACGTCACTCTCTGACATTAACCCGCATACATGGCGGGCAGCAACGGGTTCTGTGATGCAGGATAGTTTCATTTTCTCTGACACCATAGCCGGCAACATAGCGGTAAACACAGACGAGATAGATAGGAAACAAATGATGAATGCTGCCCGTATGGCTTGCATTGACGATTTTGTTAAGTCATTACCTTTAGGCTACGACACTATCATCGGTATGGAGGGAAAAGGGGTGAGCCAAGGACAAAAGCAACGTATTCTCATAGCCAGAGCAATATACAAGAATCCAGAATACATCTTTCTCGATGAAGCCACTAACTCGCTCGATACTACCAATGAGTCTAACATCATGGCCAATCTACAGCGGTTTTTATGAAGGACGTACGGTAGTGGTCAGTGCCCATCGTCTGAGTACAATCTGCAATGCCGACCAAATCGTAGTGATGGATGGTGGCAGGATTGTGGAGCGAGGTAATCATGAATCTCTGTTGGAAAAGCGGGGTAAATACTATGAATTAGTGAAACATCAAATAACAAATGAAGTCAATTCTGTGGGCTGACTTGCTAGGACTATAACCTCCTTGATTAGGATATAAATATTCTGATATACATAGTAGATTTTAAGCATGAAAACCAATAAAATACGTCGCCATTGTTCAGAAGTGGAAAACCTTATGGAAGGTAAGATGCCATTTGTAACAAGGTATGGCATCACACTTGTAGTACTTGTCATTCTTGTAATAGCCATAATCCTATTTTTGTCAAAGGGAACCTCCCGACGGTTGATGGAAGAAATCATTGAATATACTTTTTGGCTTAAGCAATACGCCAATAGCCCTTTGACGATGTGCGCACAACTCTCTTCGATTTTTGGAATAGGCCGAATGAAAATTGTTTCACAGAGTGATCGTCTAGAATAAAGTTCGCTGCTTGCCCCCTACAGATTTTTTTCCTTCTCAAAATCAACATTGATGGGAGGTTTTGTGTCGTAGAATGCATAAGCAGCCCTGCCAACAAGGAAATTTACAAGAAAGTAGAAAATAGTTCTATGGCGAGTGTAAACTATCTGAGCTACATTCTTCGGCATATCGTTGATGGTCTCAATAATTGCTTCTTTGGCGGAGTAAAATATTGTCGTGGATATTCGTCAATTTGTTCTCCATATTTGTACATCTTCCTGTAACGATATGTACACCTCTATCAAAGAGCGAAGCAAGAAGTGACAGTGAAATATAGCCATTATCGGCATATAGTTTCCTAATAGAACTTTCATCAAATCGTTGAGTATCTTTTGGATTTCGGTCATCTACGTTGGCTTTGGACAGCGCAATATTTAATAGTTCCCCACGTTCATTGCAGAGAGGATGAAGTTTGAACCATGGTACCAGCCCATTGTTCCTTTACTCTTTTGAGTTGCTCCAAGGAATACTTTGTTGCGATGACTTCTCTTGGCATGACACACTTTGATGGGCATAGAGTCGATGATGGAGAAACCTGTACATTTCCGGCACAATGATTCTTTTGAAACAAAGAGAATTTGACGGCTGTCATATTTTGACGTTCTACGAATCAGTTGTAGGATAGAACTTTGGGAAAGTGGCTCATCCACTTCCGACAAATCATACAGAACAAAGGGAAAGTGTGGATAATACCAATTCATTGGATAATCAACGTTGTATAGTGGGTATTTTTGTTAATAGCCCCTATGTATACCAGAATACATAGCAAAAGCTACATCTCTGTTTTATTCTTTAATTAGATGACAGAGTTTGGGTTCTGTCTTTATTCTCTCAATCTCTGTATTTACTAGGCTTAGTACCTCTTGTTTGACACGTTTATAGTTGGCTTCGATAGTCTCACGGAGATTATCGGAGCCATCTTCGTTTTGGAAGTCAGCGATGATGGGAATAGGCTGATATGCTTTCATCTCGGCAGAGACCTTGGCAGAATCCACCACAATCTCTGCGTGGAAAATCTTCTGCTCGATGCGCTCATCGAAGTTGTCGGAGACTGCGCCCACGAACATGCCTTGCGTGAGGTTGGAGATTTTTGGAAGCAGGGATAAGACTGTCGAGTTGCGTGGAGATGGAGGTAGACTTGTCGTTGCGATTGATGGTCATGGACTGTCGTTGCTGAAGCACTTTCCCGAAGCGTTCGGAGAGGGTCTTGGCTGTCTCGCCAACCACCTGGCCTGAGAAAACATTGCCCACGGTGTTTTGAATGACCTTGCTCTCCTTGTCTCCGTAGTCACGAGTAAGCTGCGAGAAGTCCTGAAAGCCAAGACAAACCGCCACCTTATTACTTCGGGCAGTGGCGATGAGGTTGTCCAAGCCACGGAAGTAAATGGTAGGTAGCTCGTCGATGATGACTGACGACTTGAGTTGCTTCTTCTTGTTGATGAGCTTCACGATGCGCGAATTGTAGAGACCAAGCGCCGCAGAGTAGATGTTCTGTCGGTCGGGATTGTTGCCCACGACCAAGACCTTCGGCTCAAGAGGATTGTTGATGTCGAGCGAGAAATCATCGCCCGTCATCACCCAATAGAGGGCAGGTGAAATCATACGAGAAAAGCGGTATTTTTGGCCGAAGCAATTTGTCCCTGCAACTGGTCTTGCGCCCCACCCTCCCAAGCATCCATAAAGGGTGAAAGGTAGTTCGCCAATTCATCATAGGCGGTGAGGATGGGAAAAGATTTGCGCATAGGGGCGATTGAGGAACTCAATGGCGTGTGGAAAGGTGCAGTACTTGCCGTCTTCGTAGATTTTGAGGAACCAAATGATAGCAGCGAGTAAGATGATAGGTGACTCCACAAAGAAGTCTCCTTGTTTTTGAATCCACGAGCGATTGAGATTGAGCATAATCGTGTAAGCACTTTCGTAGGCATCGGAGATGTCCGTCATAAAAACTAGGATTGATGGGATTGCAGCGGTGCGATTTTCGAGGGTCATCAAAGTTGATGACGAAGAATTGGGGTTTTACTTCATAAGCATCCAAATGATGGAGCAAATGATTGTAGGCAATTTCTGAGAGGTCGGGGAACTTGTAGTCATAGATGTACATCGCAAATCCCTTCTCAAGCTGTTGCTTGATGTAGTTGTTCACAATCGCATAGGATTTACCCGAACCAGGCGTGCCGAGTACCATCGATGCTCGAAAAGGATTGACAATGTTGATCCATCCCTTGTTCCACCGCTTACGATAGTAGAAGCGTGTGGGGAGATTCACCGAATACTCATTCTGCATCAAGCGAGTCTCCTGCATAAAACTCTCGTTTTCTAGGTTGAAGACATCATCCATCAGGTTGTTCTTGAGCAGACGACTCATCCACACCCCAGCCATCAGCAGGCAGATATAGCCGAGAGCGAGTGAGAAGATGTAGAGAGACGCAGTCCCCACTGCCGAGATAGGCAAAGCCAGTACCCACCAATTGAGGAAGAAGAAAACAAAGCCCACGGCAAGAGCTGAGTAAATCATCCCCCACGTAATCTTTTCCTCCTTGACACCCTTAGTGCCTAAGCAGGAAAGAGCAAGGAAGACTACACAGAATAGCTTCGTCCAGAGAATGGAGGAGAACAAGCCCGTAGTGCGCTGGAAGTTGAGGAGGATCTTGTCGATAACTTCGAGGGTGATGTGCCACAATTCGCATGCGCTGTAGCAGAACCAATAGCAGTTGATAAGGAGAAAGAGTACGGATATGCCTCGCATAAAGTCCATAATCTTTCCCAATGCTCGTAAATCGTCTTCTTGTGCCATAGTGATATGTGTGTGTTTAAATGGTGTTTGAATACTATGATAATGCCTTTAGAACTAGTGCTTTCTTCTTCCCAATCGCACCCTACTCTGTCTGCGCAGTTTGCGTTGCCAAGCCGCTTCTTTCCAATCATCATTCCCAGAGGGAGCAGAGAAGAAGCCTAGGCCATTTTCCAAAAGTGCGTCTGCAAGATTGTCTCCTTCGGAGCTTCCCTGCAAAACATCAGAGTTCTGAGATAAATTCTCCGAGCTTTTCGGAAAAATCTCCCAGCTTTTCTCTCCGAAATCCGAGTTTTCCAAACGAGAACTTGGATAACGCTTATTGTCCAAGAAGGGATTAACCTTAGTATCTTGGGAAGTACTGCGCAAAGACGTTCGCTGAACATCCTTTACCCAAGCGAGAACCATTGAGGGCAATACCAGCTTTGTCGTCGATGAAGGTAATGCCGTAGATGCGCCCTGCGCTATTTCTGCGGAGTACTGTACGCAAACCCAGCTGATGCAAAGCAAGACGCAAATCTTCTTCTGAAGAGGGGGATGTCCGCATCGCGGTAAGCACTCGCTGTCTTACGCTAAGACGATAAGGTTTCAGCGCAGACTTCGACCGCTTCATCTGATTTGTGATAGCCACATAGCCTAGTCCTCGTCCTAAGTCTGAAGCAGCGATGGGCGTACTCACTTTCTTTCCCTCAGCATCGATAAGGAGATAGACCAGTCCATCGTAGTGTTTGCCCCGAACTTCCGTCTTCACCTCTTCGGCTGTGAGATGAAAGCGAGTGAGTACAGCATTCAACTCACCCAAAGAAGCGAACTTGTAGTGCGCAAGTACAGCCCGAAGTACACGCTCTAGCTGTTGCTTTCTGTTCTCCATAGCGTCTTCTAATACCTGCTTACTACTTTCTCGGGAAAGCACCTGCTCTGCTGAGGGAGTACTCGGAATGAGACCATATTTTTGCTCAAGGGCGTCCGTGATACGCTTACTTCTTCGCTTCTCGAAGCGGTCGTTGATTTTCTCGCCTTGTGCGTTTATGCGCAAAGAAACAATGTGGATATGCTCACGTTCGATGTCGTGGTGCTTAAAGACGATGAAGGGCTGTGCACCATAGCCCAGTGCCTGCATATATTCCCGAGCAAGCATCACCAAAGTCTCATCCGACAAACGCTCGCTGGGATGTGGATTGAGCGAACAATGGAAAACCATCTTCTTCGTTCGGCAATGCGTAGGAATGAGTGCTTGCATATCCCGAAGCACCTCCTCCATTCTGTATCGTCCCTCGGGAGTTTGATAGAGACCGCTCGCAAGCAGTACCTCTGCTTCTCCACGTTCCACCTTCTTAAAGTTGTAGCCCAAAGCCCCACCAAGGTTCTCTGTAGCTGAAATTTTGGCAATCATGTCTTGCGGTAGTCGATGGTGAGTGCGATGACTTGGGCTTGTAAGTCCAGAATCTTTGTAGAATACTGCGATAACTTCTCTAGCATCACTTGAGCCGTTTTGACGGAATGATAGGTGTTGAGGGCTTTCACGGCTTGGTTATAGAGGATGCCAATTTTATGTAGCTGCGCTGTGAATTCCGATAGCTTGCGATAGTACTGCACGGCTGATTTGTCCACATGAATCACCTTAAAGGCTTCTCCAAGTAAGCGCGCACGCACAAAGTCCGACTTCGTTTTTGCCCCCGAACGCTGGAAGAGATCAATGACTTTCTGCTGGTCTTTGGGACTGGGAAGCCTTACGTGCCAATTGTCCCAGCGAGGTTTATCGATGTTTAAGCCCTCAGAAGAGGGATTGCTTTGCTCTTTCATATGATTCTTCTTTACTGACGACTTTGGAGTTCAGCTGTTCCTCGCACCGAGGCAAGGCGTTTTTGTGAGACAAACTACGGTTTGTGTTACAAAGACACACCTTGCCAGTAAAAAGAGTTGATGCTGAGGAAGCATCCAGCCCTTAGTGGGCTGTTTCCTTCGGTCGTGTTAGGGGTTGTATTTGTTCGTCTGCAAAGTTACAGCCTAAACTTAAATCATTCAATACGAAAGGATTATCCAATTCATCCCTATTTTTCCCTCTTTTCTCCTTTTCTTGTGAGTGGACTAAAAACTAAGTTCTTTTGCAGAGTCAAAAGGTCTGTATAGACTGAGCTAAAGACATCCAAATGGACTGACTAATTGACTGATTGACCAACTGACCAATTGACCAATTGACTAACTGACTAATTGACCAACTGACTAATTGACTAATTGACCAACTGACTAATTGACCAATTGACCAATTGACCAATTGACTTAAGTCTATGAGTCTATACAGAAAAAAGTCTAAGCATTACGATCTATAAACACGATTCATTATGCAACAGAAAGTATCACAACCTCTATTTTTAGGCTTCGCTTCTCAAAAAGGTGGAGTGGGAAAAAGTAGTTTAGCCGAAGTCTTGGCTGCGGTGCTGTATTATGAGCATGGGATTCCTCTTGTTGTCATGGATTGTGACGCAACACAAGAGTCGTTCTATAAGTTACGAGAGCGCGAACGCGACCTTATCGAGTCGGATGCCAAGATTCAAGCTGAGATGAAAGCCTATTTCACGCGCTTAGGGAAACCTTCCTATACTATATTACGCGCCAAACCCGAAGATGCTCTCTCGCTCGTACAAAACTATCTCGACACACAAGGAAGAGGAGAGCGACTTGTTATTTTTGATTTCCCAGGACACGCCAGCACAGAGAGTTTGTTGCGTTTTTCTGTGGAGATGGATTTCATCATCTCTCCCATCGAAGCCGACCCTCAGTCCTTAGCGTCTTCTTTTGCCTATGCTCGCACCATCCGTGATTTGGGCTTAGGCTTTGAAGATGCACGCATTGAAGACTTCTTCTTTCTCTGGAATAAGGTAAATCGTAGTGCAAATCCCACGATTCAACAGGTTTTTACGGACTATGCCAAGCAAGAGGGTTTGAGTATGTTTGATACTTGCATCTATCATTCGGTGAAGATTGCGCGAGAATTACAAGCTGCTGGAGGAGTCAAGACTTGTTTCCGCAGTTCCTATCTTGCGCCTGCTCCGATGTATCGCGCTGCCCTTGGCATTGATGCGTGGGTGGATGAGGTGATGGAGAAGTTACACCTTATAATTCTAAAGTCTGATGAGTAGTCTGAAGGAGCAACGTGATAAAAATTTTTCCAAGAGAAGCTCCAAGAATTGGGGGATATGGGTACGAAGGAACGAACCTTAGAAGATGCGCCATTCTATGACAAGCCTGTAACTTCCCTTTGCGCTTCCTCCAAAAGAGAAAAAAGGAGGAGGAAATCACGAGTGAGTCCACATCAACTATTTCATTTTTCTCAGTACGCAGACCTCTATTTGATCGTCAATAGTACCAAAGGTGCGAAAATCGGATTCACCATTCGCACAGAGGTGTTGCAAAACACTGCGGCACGTGCTGAGTGATTTGCGGTCTGACACGACACTCTCGAGTTACATTGAACGCATTATTGTGGAACATCTTCGCACGCACCAACAATTGCTCAACAAGGAAATTGTCAAACGCAAGAAGGAACAAACCATACAACTATGATTACTGCTTTTCTACTCAATATTTTGCTCCTTTTCTCCATCCTTTGGGTGGCGATGGGGCTGGTTTATACCTTTCATCGCTGGAGAAGTGGATGTTCAACCCAACAAAAAAGTTGTACTTCAAGCTGATACGCAGCAAGATACACCCCAAGCGTCTGAAAAGCATATCCTTGTGGGCAAAAGCAAAGGATTGACGACACAAATTATTACTGCGACATCCGATGTGGAAGCCACAGAAAAATCTAGTGAAGCGCTGGATAATGTTATTGCAGAGAAAAACGAAGACTCCCACGAACAGACCGAAGAGAGTGAAATCGCGGTGGACTATACCCTAGAAGAAGTGGATGAGGAGGAAGTGCTTCGCGAAGAAATTCTTTTGGCAAGACAATGCTACTACCGATGTTTCGCCCACTAGCATTCTCACGCGCGACTTGGTGAGATTGAATCATTGGCACAAACAAGATGATAGTCTTGATGAGGAGGACGAAACGGAGGTTGTCCATACGCTCCAAAGTCTGAAAGGTACGGACTTATTGGCGCAATATAAAGCTCAACTCTCCCAAGAAGAAAGTGTGCATCAGAAACTCTTGCAAGCTATTGATAAGGCTGAAACAGAAGAACAAGAAGGGGAGAAAGAAGAAAAAGAATCTTCTAACTCCATTTCAGAAATAGCAACTCATCCTCTCGATTATTATCTGTAAAAACCATCTATTCGGAACAGGAGAACACTGCGGAGGTGTGAGGTTACACACTCATTCTTCCATTACTAGAGCCTACAATACCTCCCTCTGTTCTCACTTCCATTCTCTCACCCTAACAATAATCACATTTAATTCCTATCAATATGAAGACAACAAAGAAACTTTCTCTCGTGCTTCTCGCCCTCTTTCTCGTATCGGCAGGAGCTTATGCCCAAAGGTAACGGTATGGCAGGTATCAATGCAGCCACTAAAATGGTGACTTCCTACTTTGATCCCTGGCACAAAAACTCATCTATGCCATCGGTGCTGTCGTTGGTCTTATCGGTGGTATCAAGGTCTACAACAAGTTTTCCAGCGGTGATCCCGACACCAGCAAGACAGCTGCCTCTTGGTTTGGGGCTTGTATCTTCCTCATTGTGGCAGCAACCATCCTTCGTAGCTTCTTCCTCTAATGGCATCGTGGGACATCAATAAGGGAATAGGTCGTACGGTGGAGTTTAAGGGATTGAAAGCGCAATACCTCTTCCTCTTTGCTGGAGGACTCTTGGCGGTTTTCGTCCTCGTGGTCGTATGCTATCTCTGCGGTATGAGTCAGTGGCTGTGCTTAGGTATCGGCTTAGTGGGTGCCACGCTTGTTGTGTGGCAAACGTTTTCCATGAACCGCAAGTATGGTCAGTATGGACTGATGAAGCAAGGGGCAATTCGTATGCATCCGCGCTATCTTATTAACCGCCGTACGGTCTATCACCTGATTTGTAATCTTAAACATCGACAGTAAATGCGCAACACCAGCAAAATAAGTACGCTCGAAGCTAAGTTTCCTCTTTTAGCAGTGGAACATGGTTGCCTCGTGAGCAAGGAGGCTGACCTGACCATTGCCTTTAAGTTGGAACTTCCCGAACTCTTCACCGTGACAGAGAGCGAATATGAAGCGATGCACTCGGCTTGGCATAAGGCGATTAAGGTGCTCCCTAATTACAGCATCGTGCATAAGCAGGATTGGTTTATCCAAGAAAACTATGCTCCCGAACTCAATAAGGGAGAACTCAGTTTTCTGGCTCGTGCTTCGGAGCGACATTTCAATGAGCGACCTTACCTCCATCACGCGGTTTATCTCTTTCTCACCAAAACGACCAAGAAGCGCATGGCACAGCAGAGTAACTTCTCTGCCTTGTGCCGTGGGCATCTCATTCCCAAAGACATTGAAGATAAGGAAGCGGTGGCGAAATTCTTGGAAGCCGTAGATCAATTTGAGCGGATTATCAATGATAGTGACCATCTTCGTTTGACGAGAATGACTGAGGATGAACTCACCGGTACGAAAGAAAAGGCTGGACTCCTCGATAGATACTTTTCGCTTTCGGAGCGTCAGCACGCTTCTTTGGAGGATATTCGTTTGGGGGCAGGCCTTGTACGTGTGGGCGACCAAATGCTTTGCTTGCACACGCTGAGCGATACGGACGACCTCCCCACAAGTGTGCATACCGATGCGCGCTATGAACGACTTTCTACCGACCGCAGTGATTGCCGACTGAGTTTTGCCGCTCCTGTGGGCTTGCTTCTTTCGTGCAACCACATCTACAATCAATATCTCTTCATCGAAGATAGCGATGCCAACCTTGAACGCTTTGAAAAGCAGGCGAGGAATATGCACTCTTTGGCGCGTTATAGCCGAAGCAATCAAATCAACGAGGAGTGGATACAGGAGTATCTCAATTTGGCGCACTCTCAGGGACTGACTTCTATTCGAGCGCATTTCAATGTTTTTGGCATGGAGCAACGAAAAAGAAGAACTACGTCAGGTGAAAAAAACGACGTAGGTTCTGCGCTGGCGCTGATGGAGTGCAAACCTCGGCACAATACGATTGACACGGCTACGCTCTATTGGGCGGGTATCCCTGGCAACGCTGGCGACTTTCCTGCCGAAGAGAGTTTCTACACCTTCATCGAACCTGCTCTTTGTTTCTTTACGGCAGAGACGAACTACAAAGATTCTCTCTCTCCCTTCGGCATCCGCATGGCAGATCGTTTGTCGGGTAAGCCGATTCACTTGGACATTTCTGACCTCCCGATGAAGAAAGGCATTACTACCAACCGCAATAAGTTCATCTTAGGTCCATCGGGCAGTGGAAAATCCTTCTTCACCAACCACATGGTGCGTCAGTACTACGAACAAGGAGCGCATGTTTTGCTCGTGGATACGGGTAATAGTTACCAAGGACTTTGCGAACTCATTCACAGAAAGACCAAGGGAGCGGATGGGGTCTACTTCACTTACACCGATGAAAGTCCCATTTCCTTCAATCCCTTCTACACCGATGACTATGTCTTTGATGTGGAAAAGCGAGAAAGTATCTGCACGCTGCTGCTTACGCTGTGGAAGAGTGCCGATGAACCGCTGACCAAGACGGAAGCAGGTGAGTTGGGTTCGGCTGTGAATGCTTACATTGAGCGCATCCGTGCCGACCATAGCATTACGCCTTGCTTCAACACCTTCTATGAGTACCTCAGAGATGTCTATCGCAAGGAGATGGAGGAAAGAGAAATTAAGGTGACGCTCCAAGATTTCAACATCAACAACCTGCTCACTACGCTCAAACAATACTATCGTGGGGGACGTTATGACTTTCTACTCAATTCTACGGAGAACATCGACCTACTTTCTAAACGCTTCATTGTCTTTGAGATTGACCAAGTGAAAGACAACAAAGACCTCTTCCCCGTGGTGACGATCATCATTATGGAAGCCTTCATCAACAAGATGCGTAGATTGAAAGGTATTCGCAAAATGATTCTCATCGAAGAAGCGTGGAAAGCCATTGCTTCGGCTAATATGGCGGACTATATAAAATATTTATATAAGACCGTCAGAAAGTATTTTGGCGAAGCCATTGTGGTGACGCAAGAAGTGGACGACATCATTCAATCTCCCATTGTGAAGGAGAGTATCATCAACAATAGTGACTGCAAGATTCTCCTCGACCAGCGTAAGTATATGACCAAGTTTGATGGCATCCAAGCGATGCTGGGCTTGTCGGAAAAGGAGAAGAGCCAAATTCTTTCCATCAATCAGAACAACGATCCTCATCGCCTTTACAAGGAGGTGTGGATTGGACTGGGGGGTATGCAGAGTGCGGTCTATGCCACTGAGGTGAGTTTGGAGGAATACTTGACTTACACCACGGAAGAGACGGAGAAGGTGGAGGTGCTGCGCCTTGCCGAGCAACTCGGTGGCGACATTGAAGCTGCCATTCGACAATTGGCTCGGGAGAAACGACACGAGGAATAAACTATACCTCCTAAGAAGTGCACAGAAATCTCCGAGAGAGCTAAAAAAAACTCCGAGATTTTTTTCAAAAAAAGCCGGACGTTTTTTCGCAAAAACTCCCTTGTTTTCTTTACAGTAATCTCACCTATCTAACTCGAATACTCATCATTTCAAATCAACCAACAAATGAAAAAGTACATTCTCTCAGTTTTATTGCTTTCCACTCTCGTTTGTGGAAAGGCTCATGCCCAATGGGTGGTAACTGACCCCACCAACTTTGCCGGCAACATTGCCAACACGGTCAAAGAAATTGCCACAGCTGGTAAGACGGTCAAAAATACCTTGGATGGATTTAAGGAGGTGGAAAAGCTCTACAACGACACCAAGAAATACTATGACGCGCTCCGCAAGGTGAACAATCTCATTGGCGATGCCTACAAAGTCAAGGAGTGTATCTTGATGGTGGGCGACATTTCTGACATCTATGTGCATTCCTACAAACAGATGCTGCACGACCCTCATTTTCGTCCTTCGGAACTCGCTGCCATCGCTTCGGGATATACCAAACTCTTGGAACAAAGTGGGGAGAGTTTGAAAAGAACTCAAATCGGTAGCCAAGAGTAGTGTTTTTTCTCCATGAACGACCACGAACGGATGCAGACGATTGACCGCATTTATACCACGCTGCGTGAGTATCGCTCGTTGGTGTCTTATTACACTAGAAAGAACATTTCGGTGAGCTACGTACGTGCCAGAGAAAAGGGTGACCTCTCTGCGGTGCAAGCCCTATATGGTAACACGGCAAACCGATATTGGTAGGAGTGGGTGCTATGGATTTCGCTAGTTTACACGACCTACTGCGCTCTACCTACGATGAGATGATGCCGCTCTGTGCGCAGATGTCGGGCATTGCCAAGGGGATTGCTGGTCTAGGGTGCGCTCTTTTACATTGCTCTGCGTGTTTGGGCATCCATTGCACGGGCTGAACCCATCGATGTGTTTCCCTTGCTCCGTCCCTTTGTCTTGGGATTTTGCATCATGTTTTTCCCAACGGTGGTGTTGGGGACGATGAATGCGGTGCTTTCTCCTGTGGTGCAAGGCACAGAAGCGATGGTGCATCAACAAGAAAACACGCTGGCGCAGTTGGTGAAAAGGAGGGATAAACTCCAAGAGGCAGCTTATCTGAAAAATCCCGAAACGGCTTATTTGGTATCTAATGAGAAGTTTGACGAAAAGATTGAGGAGATGGGCATCATCGGTCCGGAAGATGCGGTGACCATTGCCGGAATGTATGCCGAAAGGGCTGCCTATCAGACGAAGCAATGGGTTATGAAACTCTTTCGAGATTTCATGGAATTGCTCTACAATGCGGCTGGTTTGATTATTGATACCCTCCGCACCTTTATCCTTATTGTACTTTCCATTCTAGGGCCTGTCGTTTTTGGTATCTCGGTATGGGATGGACTTTCGGGTTCGCTCAGTGCGTGGTTCTCGCGCTACATATCGGTCTATCTGTGGTTGCCCGTGAGTTCCATTCTTTCGGCTTTGCTTGCCAAGATTCAAGTTTTGATGGTGCAGAAGGACATTGCAGCGCTTTCGAGTGCGAACTATGTTCCCGACTCGGGAACGTGGTATTACATTGTCTTCTTCCTCATTGGCATTGTGGGATATTTCTGTGTGCCCACTGTGGCTGGCTGGATCATCGAAGCCGGTGGCGGTATTGGGGCTTACGGTCGCAATGTCAATAGCGTGGCAAAGAGTGGCGCACAAGGTGCCTACCTAGGTGGTAAGGCTACTGCTGCTGGTACGGGAGCAGCCGTGGGAAATATCGGTGGACGTATCAAGGGGATGCTTATTAAAGGCAAATAACAACAACATACACTCCTATGGAATTCAAATCTCTAAAAAACATTCAGACGGCATTTAGTCAGATTAGGCTATACATCATCGTCTTTGCCTTGCTCTGTGTGGGCATTACGGCTTATGCGCTCTATGCTTCCTACAACTTTGCTCGGGAGCAACGAGAAAAAATCTATGTCCTTGACCAAGGGAAATCTTTGATGCTGGCGCTGAGTCAAGATGCTTCTCGCAATCGTCCTGTGGAAGCGCGCGAACACGTCAGACGTTTCCACGAACTCTTCTTTAGCATTGCTCCCGACAAGGATGCTATTGAGCAGAATATGGCACGTGCCTTTGCGCTTTGTGATAAATCAGCCTTCGACTATTACAAGGACTTGGCAGAAAAGGGTTATTTCAATAGTGCCATCTCGGGCAATGTGAATCAGCGGGTGGAAATTGACTCTATACAATGTGACTTTAAGGTATATCCTTATGCCGTGACGACTTATGCACACATGTTTATTGTGCGCCCTAGTAACGTGACGGAACGTAGCCTGATCACGACTTGCACCCTGCAAAATGCGGTGCGCTCGGACAACAATCCGCAGGGCTTTCTGATGGAACACTTCGTTGTGCGTGAGAATCAAGACCTTCAAACTTACAAACGATGACACAAACGTATTCTCCCCAACGAATGCTCCGCAGTTGGATCATTCGCGGAAAGGTGTGGCTAAAACAACAGTGCGAACGACTAAGTACGAAGCAGAGAAACACTGGTCTATGGCATTAGTTTGGTGTATCTCCTTTGCGCTCTCTTTATGATTGCGCAATTCTTTGTGACTCCTCACGCTACTGCCTTACCCATTCCGAAGAATGAGCATCTGGACAGACCTGCCCTCCAACAACAAGACACGGAATATCAGCAATTAAAACCAATACCTCAATTATGGATAAGAAACAACAAGACCAACTGAAAAAATGGCTCGTCTTTGGCGGACTAGGATTGCTCTTTGCGCTCTCTATGTGGTTTATCTTTGCCCCTTCGGGCAAGGAGAAAACGGCAGCGCAGCAGGGACTCAATGACAGTATTCCGCAAGCGACCGTGGAAGAATTGCCCAGCAACAAACTGAAGGCTTATGAACAGGGCAACAAATCGGCTGAAGAACAGCAAGCGAAGGCGGAGATGGCGGAAGTTTCCGATGAGTTTGCAGCGCAAAATGCGGCTGAAGAAGCGGAAAGAGTGGAAGTTTCTCGCTCTCGAAGTAAGATTGAGCGGTCGATGCAACGCTATGCGGAGAACAACCGCTTGCTCAATGATTTCTATGCCACTGACCCTAGTGAGAAGGAGCGCGAAGAACTTCACTCACAAGTGGCTGAATTGAAGAATGAATTGGCTAAGAAAAATAATAAAGAAGAGAATGAGGAGGAACGTCAATTGGCGCTGATGGAAAAGAGTTATCAGATGGCTGCGAAGTATCTTCCAAAGTCTACGCCTAATAATCCTACCGCGCTAAACAATGCTTTTTGCTCAAGCGCAGGAACGCACTATTGTTGCGCCTTCTTCTGACAAGCAATCGGAAGGGGCAAAGGCGATGGAGGTGCTTCCCGAACGAAAAACAAGTGGTGTCTTCTCTCTCGGGGATGATGAGTGATGCGGACTTTGTCAAAATGTATGGGACAAAGGGGCGCAATCTTGCCTTTTCACTCTATGAACAGTGAGAAAAAGGGGTGGAACGCAATACGATTCGGGTGCAGATTGACCATACCCTTGTTCTCAAAGAGGGGATGATGTGGTGCTGCGCTTGCTAGAAAATGCGCGCATTGAGGGATTTGCACCTTCCTCGCCAGAGTCGCATCATTGCAAGTGCCAAAATCGAAGGACATCGGATGCTACTATTGGTCAAAAGCATTGAACACGCCGGGCGCATTCTTCCTATCAAACTCTCGGCTTATGATATGGACGGACAGGAAGGTGTCTACATTCCTGAATTGGAGAACCTCTCTGCCCTCAAAGAAATGGGGGCTAACATCGGGGAACGATGGGAACGAGTTTTACCTTCGCTTCTTCTGCCAAAGACCAAATCATCTCGGAAACAGCACGTGGGGTGATGCAAGGGGCGAGTCAGCTCTTGCAAAAGAAACTACGTACCATTAAAGTGACCATTAAGGGTGGTTACAAACTCTTCTTGATGCCTACCAAATAATAATTCTATCAATCGCTATAAACAATGAAACATTTCTTTTTCTCTGCGCTACTCCTCGTGGCGAGTAGCACAGCTGTCTTTGCCCAAAAGCAAGGATAAACCCACGAATCTTTCTTCTTCGCTCTTGTCGTCGGGGACGCTCTACCAAGGATTGAGCCGAAGTGTTCCCAACGCTCGAGTTGTCTTGCCTTATGGCTTGGAGGTGACTTTCGACAAGACTACGCATCTCATCTTTCCTGCGCCTATTCGCTATGTGGACTTGGGTTCGCAAAACATCATTGCTGGCAAAGCGGAGGATGCGGAAAATGTCTTGCGCATCAAAGCTGCCGTGCAAGATTTTGAAACGGAGACTAATCTATCGGTGATTTGCGAAGATGGCTCATTCTATGCCTTTAATGTGAAGTATGCTGCCGAACCTGAGAAGCTCAACATTGAGATGCAGGATTTCCTTGCGCCTACGGCTGGACGTCTGCCGTCTAATCGCTCGGACATCTATTTCAAGGAACTGGGCAGTGAGTCGCCGATTTTGGTGAAACTCATTATGCAGAGCATTTACCAAAGCGATAAGCGCAGGATTAAGCACATCGGGGCGCAACAATTCGGGATGAAGTTCTTGCTCCGCGGTCTTTATGCGCACAATGGATTGTTTTACTTTTACACGCGCATCGACAATGACACGAATATGCCTTTTGCCGTGGACTTTGTGACGTTCAAAGTGGTGGACAAAAAGGTGGCGAAGCGCACTGCGATGCAGGAACAAGTGCTGCAACCGCTTCGTGCTTATCATCAATTATTGGAGGTGAAGGCGAACGACAACGAACGTGGGGTCTTTGTTTTGGAGCAATTTTCGCTCTCTCAAGACAAGGAACTGCAAGTGACGCTCTACGAACGTGGAGGAGGACGAACGCTTTCTTTTTCGCTTGACCAAGAGGACCTCTTGTTGGCGCAAAAGATTGATAAACTCAAACTGAAATGGTAAGAACTATGAAACTGAAGCTCTTATTTTCTTCGCTCTGTGCTGCACTAGTGGTGGGATTGCCCACTGCGGTGCAGGCACAGCGCTTGGTGCCTGGTCAAAAGGGACTGGAAATGTCGGCGGGTGTGTCCATTGTAAAAAGGCAAATCGCTCTTTAAGCAAGACGATTTTGGGCTGACTTTGTCGCTTTCTCACTATCTCAAACATGGTAAATATACGTTCGTATCGGCTGGTTATGAACAGCAAGCCTTGAGTTATCGCAGTTACCAAGTGCCCCTGCGTGATTACCTCGTGCAGATGGGATATGCACATCCCTTGCTTTCGGAGAAAGGGAAAAATGTGTGTTTCTATCTTGGTACTTCTGCGCTGGTGGGTTATGAGCAACTCAATCGAGATAAGATGATTTTGCCCGATGGGGCGAAGTTGTTGGACGGCTCACGCTGGGTGTATGGCGCAGGGTTGCACACGAGTGTGGAACTCTTTCTCACGGATAGGATTATTGTCGGTGGAAAAGCTCAACTGCGTTATCTTTTTAATTCGGATGTTCACAGACTTAGACCGATGCTGGGTTTGGGACTTCGCTATCAACTCTAATTTTTACTCTATGAAACGTAACATTTTAGGCGCAATATGGGTGATGGGGGTACTCTCCTTCGCCGGGTTTTGTCTATCTAGTTGTACTCCTGAGTTGGATGTGCAGCAGTCTTATGACTTTTCTCTGCAAACGTTGCCCGTTCAAAAGGACATCATAAAGGGGGCGGTGGCTGAAATTCGCTGTTCGCTCAAAGCGGAAGGAGATTTTAAGGACACGCGCTATACGATTCGCTATTTCCAACCCGATGGGAAGGGGAATTGCGTTTGGAAGATGGCACGCTACTTTCTCCCAACGACCGCTATTGGCTACCACGAAAGGAATTCCGTTTATTTTACACTTCGCACTCTACTGATCGACAGACGATTGATGTGTATGTGGAAGACAATTTTGGGCAAAAGAAGGAGCTGCACTTTAGTTTTAATGGCAAAAAGTGCTGAGCAGCACGTGGATCATCCTAAACCTACTCCTCCTACCTCAAAAACAGAACGAGATGCGTAAGTTATTGTTCTGTTTGTTTTTCCTCTGCTTCCCGTGGCTTTGGCTGCGGGCTCAGCAGAGGATTGCTTTTGCTCGGCTTCCTCCTTTTGAGCGTGCTGTGGTGTGTGTGAAATTCTTTGAGGGCTTTCACGGAAAGGGCTGTTATCCGTATGTGGGTTATGGGCATCAACTTCAAAAGGGGGAGCATTTTTCTTCGAATATGCCCGAGTGGCAAGCGGACTCTTTGCTCCGCGCTGACCTTATGGCACAATTTGACCGCTTCAAATGCTATGGAAAAGATGCTTTGCTCCTTTCTCTTTTGGCTTATAATGTCGGGGCTGGGCGCATTCTTGGCTATGGCAAGCACCCTAAGAGTAGGCTGTTGCGAAAGATCGAAGCCGGAGACAGAAACTTCTATCGGGAGTATGTATCGTTCTGCCGATATAAGGGAAAAGTTTTGAGTGGGTTAGTCAAACGGAGAAAGGTAGAGTTCGCCTTGTTCTACATATTGTAATTATTGAGCGTATTGATATTTTACATAAGAATAATCATAGTAAAAAAACTATATTGGCAGTAATAAAAATAAATGCCATTCTTAAACCGATGACGGAAGAATGGCATTTATAATATCTGTTGGAAGTATTCTAATAGATACTCTCATATCCTTTTTGAGTGAGTCTCAAGCATTCAAATTCATCTGCTTCATAAGTGAAATACCCTTGTGATTCGAGACGTTGTAACACATTCCCTAGTTGTTGCTGCTCCACCGGGTTAAGAGTTTGCATAAGATCCAATCTGATATTTCGCATTGGAACGATATGACCAACTTTGCACTTGGCCTGTCTAAATAAATCGAAAAACCTTTTCTTCCAATTCTGAATCTGTCATAGAGCAGAGTTTATAAATATGGTCATATCCCTTTTTGAGTGAGTCTCAAGCATTCAAATTTATCTGCTTCATAAGTGAAATACCCTTGTGATTCGAGACGTTGTAACACATTCCCTAGTTGTTGCTGCTCCACCGGGTTAAGAGTTTGCATAAGATCCAATCTGATATTTCGCATTGGAACGATATGACCAACTTTGCACTTGGCCTGTCTAAATAAATCGAAAATCTTTTCTTCCATCATAATACTATTATTTTAAATTACACTGCATTTGCATTATGCAAAAACTGTGCCAATTTATAATCTATAGATGCAATTTTCTTTTGCTTCTTTGCTTGGGTTGCCTACTCGTTCAAAGAAAAAGAAAAGAAGCCACGCAAATCAAACTTGCTTGGCTCTTAATTTTTCTTCTATAGTTCTACCTTTAATAACCTGTATTCCTTTGGCTCTCCATTGGACAGTCTGCGTTGTTTGAGCCAAAAGTGATGTGCTCCATAGCCGTATGCAAAGAACTTGTCAAGTTCTGTTTCTTCGGCTATTTTGTTGATAGCCGCCCTTAACTCCTCTTTGTTGTCGGATAGGGTTATTGCGTTGATAACCCTAATGAGAATATGCGGTATTTGGCTTTCACTTTTGTCCGCCGATTTTTCAATTTATCCGCATAGTTGTAGATGATATTTTCAATCTCTATTTTCATATCTCTGATAATTTAATGATTTATACTTTATGCCGTTGCCTTCATTCGTTGGCTGATTAGCCTGCGGTTGGCATTGACAAGGTTCACTATCTGTTCGTGGTACTCCGTATTCTTGTTGCACACTCCACGACTTTGTACTACCTCCAATGTTTTCAGTGATACCTCAATCGTCTCTATCCGTCTGCCCTCAATTGTGGCAGAAAGGATAAGGGAGTCCTCCTTAAGGTAGTATGCATTAGAAAATACGCAATGGTGCATTGATACTCCTTCCTCCAAATGTTCCTGCACGCTCTCCAATACGTGGACTTGGATTGTGCCGTCCGTGAAACAGATACCGAAAAACTTGGATTTAAGTTCCTTGAAACGCTTTTCGTCTTCCATTGCCTTCTTTTGCTTCTGTTCTATCTCCTCACTTTCACGCACTCTGAGAAGTTCATCGTGTCTGCGGTCGTGTTCGCCTTTAAGGTCTGTGGGGCATAAATATTTTGGATTATGAATATCCTTACCTAATCTTCTAAGTGTATCTACATAATCACTCCAAAGAGAAATGTCTGCTATCTCATAGCCGTTACGGACTGCTATCTTGTAGGACTGCCATAGTTCCTCAAAAGCCCTCTTGTTGCCAAGAAAGTAACGTAGATGGTCTGTTTGACCTGCTTTTAACAATGTTTCCACACGGCTGTCTGTAAGCAATGTAGGAATAAGCTGGGTAGGCACGATGCCATAGAAATTATCCTTAAAACCATTTCTACGAAGTATGTCTGTAACCTTGAACTTCGGATATATGGGTGAGTAGGCAATATGCTGATAGGCTTCATTATCGTTGCGTATCGCCATAGGACTATAATAGGAAAAGGTATCAACATAGTGTCCCAATACCCTCTGTATGGCAACCACAGCTTTTCGTCCCTGCATATTCCACCAATATTGCCCAATCTCAATTATAGAAGTCTGTGCTTTGTAACCTTTCTCCATACCCACAATGAGTAGGCACATTCTGAGGACTTGATAATCTCCCGATGTGGTGAGGATGGTGAAATAGTGCTGTTCCTTGTGTTTCCTCGCTCTTGTGGTCTGCACTTGCAATTTGGCTCTACAATGAGGACAAGTGCAAGTTTCTCTAGGTTTGTCCATTACCCAACTATGCCCACAATCCATACACGTTGTGCGACCTTTGGGTAGTCGATAGGCGAAGTGAGAGATACATTCTCTAAATGCCCACTTGATTTGTTGCTTTGTTATGGGGCAAAGATGCTTGCTTTGCTCCATTACGGCTGCTTCAAACTTATTTCTTGCTTTCATCGTCTTAATCAAATAAGGTGAGTTGAGGTACTTCTTCTGCACTGGCTTCGTTCTTGGGCTTACTTCGCTTGCGGTCTTGCAATTTGCGGAGTTCTTCGGCTTGATATTGTGCAAGGGCTTGTTGTCGGGCTTCGGCTTTTTCCTCGTCTGTCAAGACTATGGTGTGATTGACGACTACGTTACAGGGGATTGCATTGCCCACTTCTAAATCGTCTTCATCATAGTAGTGTACTGCCATTGAATAGATTTCATCATCCTCAAATCCATTGCAACCGCTTTTCTGCACTTCACTCAGAATATAGGTGATGCACTCCTCGATATTCTTGTTAGGTTTCATCAAGTTGGGCGCAAACAAAGGGGTCTGTCATTGCTCGCTGATTGAGATACTCGGCAATGGTGCGTGTGAATTGGTCTGTTCCGTTCATATTGATAGAGATTAAAAGGGTGTTATCGGTGGGTTGGCTTACAGCATATGTGCGGTAATGAGAGGAGGAGCTATTTCCTTTTCTTCTCATCGAAGATGTTGTATTTACTTTCTGCTTATCCATAGCGACATTTTTTTTATGCGTCCAAAGATCGGAGTATGCTGATTCCTTTTTCGTAGCAAAAAGAAGGGAGGGGAGCTGCTCTGCGACAAGGTTTAGACGAGAAATACGAGCCTAGCGAAAGCGGAGCTGGAGATTTCTCGACTAATCGCTAGACTTGACCTTGACGCGGTGCTAAAAGCGACCTACTACCTTTGCGAAAGAAAAGAGAAACAGCATCCGTCTTGGAGGGGCATCAAGTGGAGCTATGATGAAGAAGCGAAAGTGCAAAGCCTTAATCTTTCGACTATCGGGAAAAAGAAAAGCATAAAAGAAAAAGTGGCTATCTCACGAAGAGATAACCACTTTCTGGTTTGAGAGAAGGCTGTGCTTATCAAAGCACGCAGAGCAGGATAGCACAGAGAACGGCGAACCAAAACAAGTAACGCAGAAGCGTGAAAGTGATTTGCAAAATTACTTTGACGACAAAAGCGCAACAAGAGGAAACTTCCGAGAATGGAAATCGCGGTGACGACTTGTGGCGTAACGAGCTTGGAAAGAAGAGATACAAAGCCGATAAGCAACGCTAGAAGTGTGACTAAGCCAATGAAGCGTGTCCAAGAGAAACGATGGACTTGCTTGGGCGCAGGCACGCTGGAGGGAAGCGTTGTCTTGCTGAGAAGCTGTTTTGTCTACTCGGTTGAAGGCTGGAGAGTGAAGGTCTGTGGGCATAATTTGATGATTCATATCGGAGAGTGTTTGGTGGTTCAAGAGCAACAACAAGATAGTTCGCGACACCTAAGACAAGGGTTTGAAAAAAATACTTGACGAGTGGAGCGGAAATACCTATCTTGGCTCTTGATACCACCGCACTCTCGATGTGACAAATGATGACTATTCCACAGCGTTTACTCCTTCAACGGTAGGCAAATTGTTTTGCTCGATGATCAAGACTATCGTTCCTGTGAGTTCGGTGTAGAGGTCTTCGTACTGTGGACTTGCGGCAAAGTCGTCCGTGAGATGGTAGTTGGCAAAGACGCGTTGCACCGCCTTATTGCGAAGGAGAATGGGAGCGAGTTTCTCAGGTAGTGGACTAGGAAGCTCTGCCTCAAATTCGTTTTCCAAAACAGACACTAGGGTGTCGTACTTTGAGAAATGCAAACCTTCAAAGAGTACATTGCTGGCAATGCTTTCGGCTTCGGGATGTGAGAAGCCCTGCGCCACAGCATCGCAATAGGCGGTGAGGGCTGCATCGGAACGAGAGGAAACGAGGGTGGCATCGTCCACAAGCTCGGGTTGATGGTCGCGGAGATAGGCTGTGAGTTTCAAACGGAAGTAAGAAAGCTCGGGAGTTGCTTTTGTGTTCATAATAAATATAGAGATTAAAAGTGAAACATTCGTGTTTTAGAGTCCCATGGCGTCATTAAACTTGTCGAGTTTATCGGCAAGTTCTTCCATGTCGTGCTCAATCTTTTTGTTGGTGATGCGTGCATAGATTTGCGTTGTGCGGATGTTGGTATGTCCTAGCATCTTAGAAACGCTCTCCATCGGTACTCCCTTACTGAGTGACATCGTCGCAAACGTGTGACGTGCCAAATGGAAGGTGAGGTTTTTCTTGATACCACAAATATCGGCAATTTCTTTGAGATAAGCATTCATCTTTTGATTAGAAAGGATTGGAAATAGTTTGCCATCACGTGAAGGATAATTGGGATTGTCGCAGTATTTGGCAATAATGGTCTTGGGGATATCGAGCAACAACACATTACTCTCGATATTTGTCTTTTGCCTGCGTGTCATAATCCAGGCTTTGCCGTCCATCATCACGAGATGCTCTCTGCGAAGATTGGCGACATCTATGTAAGCTAATCCTGTGAAGCAGGAAAAGATGAAGAGATCACGTACAAGCTCCAAACGGGGAATTGCAAAATCTTTATTGGCTAGACATACTATTTCCTCATCTGTCAAGAAACCTCTGTCCACAGGATTGAGGTGAAAATGATGATCAAGGAATGGGTCTTGAAGAAGATAACCACGCTTGAGGGCATAAATCGTAATTGTTTTCAAGGTCTTCATCTTTTTCACAGCAGTATTGTAGGCACAAGCAGCAATGGTGGTGAGGTATAGCTCAAAATCTTGCACAATGGCTGGCGTGAATTCAGTGAGCCCTAAATCTTTACGCTTATACTTATGGAGAAGGAAGTTTGCAAAGTGTTTGCGCAAGACGCTGTACTTCTGCAAGCTATCCTTGCTAATAGTGTGCCCCACACGTTGACGAATGTCGTCTATGAATTTATCAAAGACTGGAAGAAAACTTGTGTACTCTTTGGCTTGCCCGAGGTAGGCAGCACGAAGTTTGTCAAGCGAGATACTTTCATCATCTTCGTACTTGCGATAGATGTTGTGGAGATTGGTGGAGATGGCATCAAGACTGGCATTGACAGCAAGAGCTTCGGAAGAACGTCCCCTTTTGTCGGCTAGTCTTGTTGTTCCATTGCAACTTGTCTACAAAAAAATCTTGGTAGATCCCTAAGTTACTCATTGCTCCTCCAAGGAAGATACGGAGCATGACAGGCGATTTGCCTTCTTTGTTCTCATAGTTAGAGCGTAGGTAGAAGGACACCTTGAACGATTGTCTCATAATGCATCATTCTTTAGTGTAGCACTTGGCTACAAAGTTAATTACTAATACATTGAAAGAGATTGCGTTACTGCCTTCATTTTTGCCCTTCATTTTTGCCTTCACTGCTACACTTTTTTTCTGTAGCATTATTTTTGTGTAGCAGTTTATGTAGCAGAATTTGACCGAATGATGACTATCAAAACCTAGGGTTTAGCCGTCACCGTATAGGCTTATATACAAAGAAAAATCGTTGTAAGTATAAGTCTTACAACGATTTACGCTAATTTTGAAGGCTGTTTTGACGACCATTTTGAAGTCATCTTGAAGCCACTTTGCGGAGAGAGAGGGATTCGAACCCCGGTACCTCTCGGTACGGCAGTTTTCAAGACTGCTGTAATCGACCACTCTACCATCTCTCCTAAAGTGAGGGAAGCAAAGGTGAACTTTACGACACCTATGTGGGAATTCAAATCGTGGTGCTCTGAATTCGGGTGCAAAGGTAGGCATAATTTTTGAATTTGGCAAATTCTCAATATCTTTTTATCTTGAAAGTACGAGAAATGTACGCCGCGACATTTGGAGTGATGCTGCAATCGTGTAGCGCATATAACCTTAACTCAAAGTACCTTTCGTCCCTAAAACCATAAGCCACTCTCTTCATGACCTTTATCTTGTTGTTTATTCCCTCTACTTTTCCTGTCGATATGGGGCAGTCATACCATGCAAGAATACCGGTTCTATAAGCCATGATCGTGCCGGCCATTTTCATCAACTGTGGCACTTTGCTTTCCCGCGCCTGTTTTACCTAATCGAGCATGACCGTTTCTGCTGCTTGCTTATTAGGCTGTGTCCATATCTCTCTGAGTTGCTCTTTGAGATAGTATGCTTGTGAGAGGGGCTTGTTCATATCCAAGGCATTGTCAAGCCTTGTTCGATACTCCTTGTCGAAGATATCCGCTCCATTGCGTAGCAGTAGGTAACGTGTCCCTTTCAACACTTTGCGCTTGTTGATGTCCTTTTCCATGTTATATTGCGCCCTGCGTATATCGTCCAACTTCTCATTCATGAGTTTGATCACATGAGAATCCCACCGCTCTTGAGGTCAACCACGATGGTTTTGTACACATGTCCTTTTCGGACGGCAAACTCGTCTATGCCTATGCTCTCGACTCCCTTAAGGGACGGCTGAGCATAATGATATTCAAGATGATGAGTGTGAATCGCCTTGATTGTATTCCACGACACACCCAAAAGATGGGCTGCATCTTTGAGGGTCATACCTTTCAAAAGATCGATCACATACATTGCGAAGCGACGAGTATAACTGTGACTGCCCGGGGCAAAGGATATCCGTTCCTGGCAATCATAGTCACAAGCCTCATACTTACACTTATAGCGGCGGACTTTCATCCGCAGAATCACCTTTTGCCACCGATCGGAAGGCTGATAAAGTCGCGAGTGCGAAAACCATTCTTCACCAAATGGGCATGACCGCATTGAGGACAGCATTTCGGAGATCGTTTACCTTCAATATGTAAGATAATTGTATTACCTTTGTATTCCTCTCGTAGACACTTGTGGTGATACAATCCTCAAGCATGATATAGAAAACTGCTGTTCATAACTGTATCTTTGTTGCTCCCTAATTCAAATATACAATTTGTTCAGTGGTTTTCTTCTTTTTAGCATCGCATCACTCCAAATGTCGGATGAACCAAAAATCTTCGTGCGCGGTGCGGCCCTCTGACGTTTTGTGAGGAAAGGTGGAAGCTATCGTGGCCCCTCACGCTTCGAAAAGCCTCCGATAGAAGTCGGCCTTTTTCTCCAAAGCCAAGGGATAGGCACGCGAGGAGGAGGGCATGCGCCAAAACTCCAGGTCGTGCCCCAAATGGTGGGTGACAGCGGGGCAGAACACGCAGGTGCCGATGGGCGGCAACTTGGCCACTCCCAAGGCGGCCATGAGCACATCGGAAGCCTTTCCGCCCGTGGTGACAATGCGATGGCAGTGGGGTACCTCTACCAGGAGGGCAGTCAGGTCGGTAGGTTCCACCACTTCCAGAAAGGCATCGGAGGCATTGCCCTTCAAGCGCCGCACACGCCGCGCGGTGTCGTAGAAGGCCAGCCCCTCCCTTTCGGAAAACGCGATGATGGCCTCTCGGTCGAAGCGCTTTTCTCCTTCGACGACGAAGTGGAGGCGGTCGGCATAGAACAGCAGTCCCATGATGCGCCAGAAATCATTGATGAAGTTGGGGTAGAAAAAGTCCATCGACCAACGAGCTTTCGGCGGTGGAAAACTACCTAAGAAAAAGTATGCGGGCGTTGGTGGGCAAAAAGGTTGGAGAGGATGGGTTTCGATGGGAAGAGAAGAAGACATAGGTAGAAAGAGAAGAGGGAAGAGGAAAGAAAGTAGGACGGAAGGGACAATACATGCAGAGTTTATTCAAGAATAGAGTAAAAAATGCAATGTTTCGCTCCTTAGAATAAAAATACGTAATAGTCAGCTTTTTTTCCACAAAATAATCCACGAAAATCTTGCATAGTCAGTGAGAAAGAGATAACTTTGCTCGGCAAAAATGAGGGAGGCGTCTCTCATGGATTGCATCCATTGCGAGGCATTTTTCAAGCGTCATCGCACACTTTTTTTCAAAGTGAGCTCGCCGGGAGGCGACCTATTTTTCAACATAATTAGAAAGGATAGTTTAGAATGTGAATCGTTCAAAAGGTCTGCCGGACCGGTCGGAAGTCCGATGCGTGTATCGCTGCCGTGAGGCATCTACATGTCGGGGGCTTCCGAGAAAAGCCCTCCGGCAGAAGTTTGAACAGAAAAGTTCCCCTTCGTCAAAGATTGCTTTGAGGAGGGGCTTTTTGTGGATGGCCTTGTCAGTGGTCGAGGCACAGAATTGAGCCTCTGATTTGGTGGAACGAAAAATAAGTTGCAATTTTGCAGCGTTTTCATTCCTCCACATGTTTCACCCTTTTGCTTTCTCTTGCTATGCAAAAAATTGGCGTTTTCTTATCTTCACACGACCACGTCCCCACCACTTTTCGTAGCGCCACCGAGGCGATTGGCCGATGGATTGGCCGCACCCATCGCACCTTAGTCTATGGCGGAGCACGCTGTGGGCTGATGGAAGTGTTGGCTCAGACGGTCAAGCAACATGGCGGCCGCGTCTACGGCGTCGTGCCACAAATCCTCTACGACCGCCAGTGCGTGAGCGAGCATATTGATGTGGAGTTTCGCACCGCCGACCTCAACGACCGCAAAGCCGTGATGATGCGCGAAAGCGACATTTTGGTGGCCCTACCCGGAGGCGTAGGTACACTCGACGAAGTGTTCACTGTCTTGGCGGCCGACAGCATCGGCACTGAGCAGAAGCAAGTGGTGCTCTTCGATGTGGACCACTGCTGGCACCCCCTGCTCCACACGCTCGCTGAGATGGAGAAAGCAGGGCTTGTTGCGCTCACGCTGCACCAGCACCTCAAAGTGGTGGACAACCTCGAAGCGTTGGAGCAACTTTGCCAATAGTCTCTGCCCATAGAGGGTTGGCCCTCGGCAGGCTCGCCAACAAGATATCTCCCTTTCATCGCTTATCATTCGGGCAGTGAAAGGGAGATGCTTCATTTTCGGAGCACACGTTCAAGCAAACTCTCCACTGCGCACACCGAGGGCTGCAGTTAGGGAGTAGCCCACGATTTCCGACTGAAATCCGCGACCAGAGATGGGTTGCATCGCAAAGAGCGTGATGTCCTTGCGCGGTAGTGGAGCATCGGCCCCTTCGGGTATGGGAGGGGTGGCACAGAGTTGCTTGATACGTGGAAGGAGAGATTGGCCGGACTCGCCCTCCCCTCCAAGTCGGCCACCAACATCACGTGCTCCACCTTCGGGTCGAGCAATAGGGCTTCGAAGGTTTCGACCAAGAAATCCTCGCGGCTCACGATAGGTTCGATGGGGAAGGAGGTGAGTTGAAATTCTCCAAGGTTGTCCTTGAAAGCCTTTTCGTGGAGGTCTTCGGCAAAGCGAGAGGGGGAGAAATGTTGCAATGCAGCGGACTCTTTCCGATGAATAAAGACGGCCTGAAAGGTGTTTTCGCCCGGGCGGAATCCACTGTCCAGCACAATATAATCCAGCCAGTTGGGTAAGTCGGCCGTAGGGATGCGCCGACCCAGCATACGCTCGAAGTTAACAATCATTTCAAAGGTCATGGCATCGAGGTGCTCGGCGTCGATAAGGATGATATTGGGAGACATGATATTTTTTTGCGTTTTTGCGTTTTCTACTTACCATACTCTACTTTCTTCACGCCTTCATCATTGTAGATGACTTCGCGAAACTGTTCGGGAGATACTTTCACCTTCTCGCGCGTGAGTTCGGGCACGTTGTAGCTCTTCATACGCGAAAGGTTAGACTCAGGGTCTTCTTGAGGGAGGAGGAAAGCCTTGTAGTCGCGGCCTTGCTCATCGAAATAGGCAATGTAAGGGCGGGTGAAACTGCCATCATCGCGGCGAGAGGAGAAGACCATCCAACGACCATTGCTCGACCAGGTATGGTAGGAGTCGACATCAGCACTATTGGCTTTTGCCCAAAGGACGAACGTCGCCCGTTTTGAGGTCTTTCACCCATAGGTCGCTACTCTTGTGCCAAATGTGGAACTGTCCGAAGTCGCCCAGCGTGAACAGGAGGAAACGACCATCGGGGCTCACCCGCGGTAGGCTTGCACTCTTGCCCATGGCAGCGCAGTCCATCTCCAGACGAGGAGCAGAGAAGGAGCGGGTGTGTGGGTCGAAAGCCATCGACCAAAGATTGTAGCGCACCTCCTTGTAATTGCTCATCACTACATCGGAACGCGTATTCTTATTCTGCTTGAGCGAGTCGGGAATGAGGGAATACTGCGGAAGCGGTGCCATGCAATAGTAGAGGCGTTGCCCATCGGGCGTCCAAGCCGGAAAGGTCTCCATCAAGCTGTCGGTCTTCAGCACATTGGAAATCTTGTTGCGCTCCACATCGTAGAAGAGAAAGGTCGGAACCAAAATCCACGACCTCCACCTTCTGTTGCCCCATCATGGGGAAGGCTTGTCCGGTGAGGTTGGAGGAGAACACCACCCATGGGAGCTTGGGGTGCCAAGTGGGATAGACACTGTTGGAGAGGATACTATCGTTTTTCATGTCCACTCGTCGGACTTGTCCATTGTCGACAAACACCGTCCCGCCATGCTCTGCACGGACGTGGAACAACATGCGCTCTGTGCCGTTGTTCTGATAGTTGTGACAATTGACGCAGTGATTGTCCTTCACATCAAACTCACTATTGTTTTCGTAGATTGGTGTCTCTTCGAAGTTTGTCAAATTGCGCTGATACAACCCGAGTTGGCGATACAGTTCATAGGAAGGTTCTATGAGGCGATAGGAAAGATAAGGGTCGATGGGCTCCGGGGCGACGTGCAAGGCATAGGACGGATGGCGCACCCAGCCTCCATCACGCTCTGCATAAAGGGTCACGTTGAGGTCGCTCCCTTTGTTTTCAGCCAACAGATTGCGCCAAGCCAGGGTGTCAAATTGGAGTTTTCCGTCTTCATCGGCAGCCGCCAAGAGGGGTGTCCCTTTCCGGCCTTTGATTTCACCCACGAAAGCTGTCCCGGCACTCTTCACCTGGATGTTGAGAGGAGCGATATTGGGAGGAATCACTATGTCGCGATAGTCAGGATAGATGGAGGCGTCTTGCGCTATGGGTTGGCTCTGCGAGGGAACCACAGCTTCCGGTTTGCAAGCTGCAAAAATCAACAGCAAACCAAGCCCAAAGAGATGTTGAAGTTTCATGAATAGGGATGAGGGTGAGTTCGTTGGAGAGAAGTAAGCGTTTCAGTTGGGAGGATGAGCACCGAGACGAGAGGGGAGTTGAAATCAGTTGACTCCGTGTCCCTTTTCTTCCTGCTGCGGCTTGCCCACGTTTCCACAATAATAGTAGTACATATAAGTGCCAAGCCAGTTTTCACGGAGCGCTTCGGCCATTTCGCGTTTTGATTTGGCTTTTTCCTCATCATTCATCTGCATTTGCGCTTCGATGTAGGGAGAAACCTCGCTCACAAAAGCACGCAATTGGCTCATGGTGAGTTGGTCGACTTCGGGAAATTGCTGCAACACACCCTCGCGCTTAATACTGGCCACGGCTATGGCTTGCAACACCACCGGAGGGAGCGGCATCTTCTGGCGCATCACGCCCACACGCATCAGAAAATTGTCTAAATCCTTAGAGTAAAGGCAGGTGGCCACCGAAGTGATCAGCGTGGGGTCAGCGCCTTGCATCAGTCCGACGTTGTAACCCAAGAAAGCCGGCTGACGATAGTTTTGCTCAAAACGGCGCTCCATCGGGGTAAGGGAGCGAATGCGCGCCAGCGTGGGGTCGTGAGCAATCAAAGTCGTGTCGGAGAGCATCGGGCGATAACGTTTGACAAAGTCGCTTTCAAAAAGGCATCTTGCCGATGAGGTGAAAGTAGCGTTCGCCCAGTGCCACCTCATGGTTCAACACGGCACACAGGGCCATCCGCTTAAAGTTGCTCACGCGCGGACCTAACACCACCGTGTTTTCCATCGAAGAGCGATAGGCGGCATTCACCAATCCGGCATGGAGGTTGCAATCGGGCACATAATTCACCGACTCATCCTTTCCGGCCACATAGTCGAGCGTCAGTTCGGGAAAATCATAGTTGATTTCAAACATTCCTTCCAGCAACTGATTTTTGCTGCACCAGCGCCAAAGCGTGTAAGGCTGCGATGGTGCGCGAGGGGCGATCGGCAGTGCGAGCGGTTTCGACCATCGCTTCCCAGTCCTCCTGCGCCAGTTCGTTTTGCATTCGGCAGGAGATGACCACATTTTCTTGTAGCACACGTGCGGCACAAGTCAAACCGCCATAGGCGATCATCACCACAAGCAGACTCCACGGGAAGCCTTTCCGCCCCACAGAGGAGTGCCGTCCCTGCACCCATTTCACGATCAAGGCATAAAGGGCGCTCAGCAACAACAGTCCCACAGAGAGCAGCACAAAGATAGAAGGATCATTGCGCAAGAAGAGGTTGAATCCTCGCATCACCATCCACCCCAACAAGGCCATCACTGGTAGGAAACCGATGCCTTGCCATGAAGTGCGGCGATGTCCGGTGTCGAAGAGCCAGGCTGTGAGGGTGAATAGGGCGGCCAACAATGTGCCTCCCACCCAAATATTGTTGAAAGCCAGCAGCAAGAAACGTCCTCCCCAGAGCGCTACTCCCAAATCGCGGCGGAGCACATAGGCCATGGTGTCCCGATCAAAGCTGAAATAGTTTTTCTGCAGCAATGTGCTGAAAAAAACATCGCCATAAGTCACAACCACAAACGTCCAAAGCAAGAGAAATCCCACCCCATAACACAAAGCAGGATGGGAGAAAATCGTCCACTTTGTACTCGCTTTTGGGGAAGTTGCTGCTTCGGACTTGTGCTGCGCGGCCGATGTATTCTCAGTCTGACTGCGCGTTGTAGTAGTAGAATAATGTCGTTTTGCCATAATGTGTAGTCATGCTCGTAGCACAAAGGCCTACACTGCCCACTACGAACTTTTTCATAGTGCAAAAGTACACTAAAAGGACGAAATTGCAAACTAAATCCACCACAAACCATCAACAGACAAGAAAAGTTGTGTTCAAAGGTAACAAAATCCCTCTTCGAGGAGAAAAAGTAAGAGGAACATTTGGCAGTTTGCTCTTCAAATCTTAATTTTTGCACAGCAATTGGCTCCGTAGCTTAGCTGAATAGAGCGTCAGATTCCGGTTCTGAAGGTCCTGGGTTTGAATCCCAGCGGGGTCACTTCGGTGCAAAAGATGCCATTTAACACTAAACTCACATTTTCTCTCGTTAAAATTTGGCTGTTATAAAATTACTTCCTATCTTTGCACCCGCAAATCAGCAAGAGATGGACGCCACGAGGTGCCATAGCTCAGTTGGTAGAGCAAAGGACTGAAAATCCTTGTGTCCCCGGTTCGATTCCTGGTGGCACCACTACACTACCCTTCCCTTTTGATTTGCAACCTTGGTGCCATAGCTCAGTTGGTAGAGCAAAGGACTGAAAATCCTTGTGTCCCCGGTTCGATTCCTGGTGGCACCACCATCAAAGATGACAAACGCTGCAACTTTTTTTAAGGTTGCAGCGTTTTTTTCTTTCTCTCCCCTTCTCTCTTCAAAAAGCTGCCCTTTTTCAAAAAAAGAAGCAGTCCCATCCGCGTAAAAAAATCAAACATCACCTCATCTTTTATACACAAAAGAGGCAAAAAAAATAACCAGTCAGAACCGGAGTTCCAACTGGTTTCAATTCTCTCAGTGCCCAACTAAGGGCATTGTTCGTAAGGATTAAGCCTTAACGCTGTCAGCTTGTACGCTATCAGCTTGAACGCTGTCAGCATGTACGCTGTCAGTCATTACGCTGTCGCTATCGTTGGTGGTAGCGGGAGTTTCAGTCTTAGAACCACAAGAAGCGAAAGAGATAGCAGCGAAAGCTACGAACATGAAAACTAACTTTTTCATTTTGTTTGTTGAGTTAAAAGTAAAACAATCAATTGCTTGTATTAAAACAATGCAAAGGTACGGACTTTTTTCGCCCTTACAAGAGTTTACTGCAAAAAAAGCAGGCCCCTCACTATATTTTAACATTTAAGAGCGATTTGGAAAGTATTTTGACACCCTTATCTAACGAAAGCATAGTATAAATTCCCTTCTCACGTCCTTTTACCCATATCTGTGAGCAACAGAAAGTGGGAGATTTTCAACACATCGCAACGGTTTTGCCATGGAAAAGCAGAAATATATTTGGCCATCGCCCTATTCTGCCGTATCTTTGCAGATAATATGAACAAGAACTCATCTTTATATAATAAGAAAGCCGCGTTTGTCACCTTGGGCTGCAAACTAAATTATGCCGAAACATCAACCCTGCGCGACCGACTTGCCGCACGAGGATGTGCTCCGACCCAAGAAGACGAGCGCGCTGACATCGCCATTGTCAACACCTGCAGCGTAACGGGCGAGGCCGATGCCAAATGTCGCCATGCCATCCACCGCCTGCACCGCGAACATCCCGGTGCTTTCATTGCTGTGATGGGATGCTACGCACAGCTCTCCGGTGAACACATTGCTAAAATGGAGGGTGTAGACCTTGTGGTCGGACAAGAGTCGAAAGGGCGAATCATAGAACTCATTGAAGAGCATTTGGAGGCCAGACAAATGGGCGCCCGTGCCGACTCGACCTCTCACGGTGGTATCTTCTACCACTCCCCACTCAAAGACATCAAGACTTTCGTTCCCTCCTGCTCTCGAGGTGAGCGTACACGCTATTTTCTCAAAGTACAAGACGGATGCAACTATTTCTGCACCTACTGCACTATACCGGCAGCACGCGGCCCTGTCGCGCAACCCTACCATAGCCGACCTGGTGCGGCAGGCCGAAGAAGCCGCAGCGGCAGGTGGCCGAGAAATCGTATTGACCGGTGTGAACATCGGCGACTTCGGACGCTCCACGGGTGAAACCTTTTTCCAACTCGTGCAGGCCCTCGACCGAGTGGAGGGCATCGACCGCTATCGCATTTCGAGCATAGAGCCCAACCTGCTCACGGACGAAATCATCGAATACTGCGCACAAAGCCGTGCCTTCATGCCTCACTTCCACGTCCCCTTGCAAAGCGGCAGCGACGATGTACTGGCCCTGATGCGCCGTCGCTACGACACTACACTCTTTCGTTCCAAGATGGAGAAAATCAAGGCCGTGATGCCCGATGCCTTCATCGGTGTAGACGTTATTGTGGGCACACGCGGTGAGCGCGATGAGTATTTTGAAGACGCCTATCGCTTCATCGAGAGTTTGGACATTTCCCAGCTCCATGTGTTCAGTTATTCCGAACGCCCCGGCACAAAAGCCCTCGACATCCCCTTCGTTGTCGCCCCACAGACCAAACGCGAGCGTAGCCAACGCTTGCTCGGGCTCTCCGAGGAAAAGCGCAAAGCACACTACCGCCGCTTCATCGGGAAGGAACGCCCGGTGTTATGGGAACATCTTCGTGAGGGCAAACCGCTTTTGGGGTGGACCGACAATTACATCCGTGTGGAAGCCCCCTTAGGCGCCGACATCGCCCCCGACAGCCTCAGCACTGTTCGCTTAGGTGGGTTCAACGAAAGCGAAGAAGCACTAATGGCCCTCACCTAACGAAGCATGATGTGGCGTTCTATGTTTCCGCTGCTCCCCTCCGACATTTTTGAACAAAGAGCAACGAAATCGAACAAGCACCGAACAAGTTGAAAGTGCTTTTCTCACCTTCATACTACCGGTCTACTAATCTCCTAATCCACCACCTCATGATAGCCGTCGTCATCCTCAACTGGAATGGAGTCGAAATGCTCCGCCGTTTTCTCCCTCCGTCTTGGCCCCACAGCGCCCCGGAGGGCGAAGTCATCGTGGCCGACAACGGCTCCACCGACCGCTCGGTCGAGATGCTGCGCCAGGAATTCCCCAAGGTCCGTCTCATAGAGATGCCCGACAACACCGGATTTGCCGAAGGCTACAACGAAGCCTTTCGGCGCATCGAGCAGGAAACCCCTCGCCACTACGACCTCTACCTGCTGCTCAACAGCGACATCCGCACCACCGAAGGCTGGCTGCGCCCCTGCGTACCTACATGGACGCTCACCCCGAAGTGGCCGCGGCACAGCCCAAACTGCGGGCCGAGTGGGCACACGACACCTTTGAGTATGCTGGTGGGGCGGGCGGATTTATCGATCGGGACGGCTACCCCTTCTGCCGAGGCCGCCTCTTCAACGTGGTGGAGAAAGACCACGGGCAGTACGACGCCGTCGTCCCTCTTCTGGGCCACCGGTGCCGCCTTGCTCATCCGCGTGAGCGACTGGGGAGGCGGTGGGCGGGCTTGACGGCCGCTTCTTCGCGCACAACGAGGAAATCGACCTCTGCTGGCGACTGCGTACCCGAGGCCGCGGTGTGGTCTGCGTGACCGACAGCGTGGTCTACCACGTCGGCGGCGGCACCCTCCCCAAGGAAAAATCCACGCAAGACCCTACCTCAACTTCCGCAACAACCTCACGATGCTCTTCAAGAACCTCCCCGAACGTGAGCTCCGCAGTGTGATGCGCCGCCGCACCCTCCTCGACGGGGTAGCATTCCTCAAGTTTGCTCTCGGCGGCGACTGGGCCAACGCACGAGCCGTCTGGCGAGCGCGCCGCGACTATCAGGCCTGGCGCGACGACTTCCTCCCCGACCGCCGAAACAACCTCGCCCACACCCGCCTCGACCCCATTCCCGAGCGCTGCACCCGCAGTCTGCTCTGGGCTTTCTTCTTCAAAGGACAACGCACTTTCAGCCAATTCCTCCTCTCATGAACACCCTCCCCCGCTCTCTACCTCATCCCCGTCACGCTCGGCAACACCCCCATCGACCAAGTGCTGCCCGCCCACAACCGCGAGGTCATCCTCGGCATCCGCCACTTCATTGTCGAAGAAATCCGTACCGCTCGCCGTTTCCTCAAAGCCGTCGAGCGCTCCATCGACATCGACAGCCTCACCTTCTACGAGATGGGGAAGCACGCCGACATCGCCCGTTTCTCCTCCTTCCTCGCCCCCATTGCGCAAGGGCGAAAGCGTGGGCGTCATCAGCGAAGCCGGTTGTCCTGCCGTGGCCGACCCCGGTGCCGACATCGTGGCCATTGCCCAGGGCGAAGGGCTCCGCGTGGTACCACTCGTCGGGCCGTCGAGTCTGCTGCTGGCCGTGATGGCCTCGGGCTTCAACGGGCAGAGCTTTGCCTTCCACGGCTATCTGCCCATCGACAGCAGCCTGCGTGCCAAACGCCTCAAACAGCTCGAAGCCCGTGCCCGTGAGGAGCATCAAACGCAGCTGTTCATCGAGACTCCCTACCGCAACGCGCGGCTCTTTGCCGACATTCTTGCCGCCTGCTCGCCCAAGACGCGCCTCTGTGTGGCCGCCGGGCTGACCACCGAGCAGGAATACATCCGCACGCAGAGCCTCAAAGTTTGGCGCGACTCGGGCCTTCCCGACTTGGGCAAAATCCCGGCCATCTTCCTCATCTACGCTTAGGCGAAGTAGCGGAAAGACTACATATACCTCTTCAAAAAAGGAATATATGTAGTCTTTCTGCTATTTTTATGGGAATATCCTTTGTCCATTTCATCATAATTCATATTTTTGCAGCGTTGGTTTTCTTCATTTATAGTTTTAGCCACAATCTCTTTATCCATCATCTTATTCTTTAATCCATCTAACAAAACAAGCCCTATGAAGAAATTTTACGCTTTACTTTTGATGCTGACCGCAATGGGTCAAGCATGGGCACAGGCATGGGATGGCACGACCGCCTCCATGTGGACTTCCGGCGAAGGCACGCAAAGCGCTCCGTATCTCATCGAACAACCCGCACATTTGGCTTATCTCTCCAAACGTGTGGGAGAAGGTGAAACCTTTGAAGGAAAGTATTTCAAAGTAGCCAACAACCTTGATATGGGTGGGTTGGAATTTCCTGTGATTGGCAAATACGACAAGAGCGTAGACTCCCAAACGAATGAAACGAAAGATGCATCTTTATATTTCAAAGGTGTATTCGACGGCAATCACAAAGAGATTGACCACCTGCTCATCACCAAAGCCCCCGAAACTACCGGTTCCATCGCCGGACAATCCGTATCCTTGGGTGGTGTAGCTCTCTTTGCCTGTACGGCCGACGGCAGTGTAGTGCGTAACGTCACCATTGGCAAGAACTCCCAAATCAAAGTCGATGGCGAAATCGTCGCTGCCATCATTGGTGTGATGGAAGGCGGCGTTTTGGAGAATAGTGCCAACTATGCCTCCATCAGCGCCACGACTTTCGGTGGCGGACTTGTCGGATTTATGACCGGCACCAGCACCATGCAGTATTGCACCAACAAAGGCGTTGTGAACACCGCAGGAATGATTTGCGGTGGCCTTGTCAGCCAAATCGAAAAGGGCGCCACCATCAAAGGGTGCTACAACACCGCAGCTGTGACCGGTGGCTCTTATTACGTGGGAGGCATTGTGGGCATCACCTATGACCAAGTGCAGGTGAAGAACTGCTATAACGTAGGTGCTGTGAAAGGCCCGGAAAGTTTCTTGAGCAAGCCTCACGCCATCATCGGCGATAATGATGGCAAGAAGGCTATCTGTGCCAACAACTATTATGTGAAACAACTCACCGGCGTTGATGATGAAGCCGGCACGACTCAGACAAGAGGCCAATTCAAACAGGAAGAAGCGGTGAACGGCCTCAACAACGAACTTGATGTCAAAGCCTTTGTGCTCGACACAGAAAACGTCAACAAGGGCTTTCCCATCTTGAGTTGGGAGAAGACGTCCACCACTGCCATTCATCAGTTGAGTGCCGACCACGACGTGCAGATCAATGGACACGACATCGTGTGCAACAAGACGAGCACCGTCTATGACTTGAAGGGACGCGTAGTCGCCACCGGAAAGCACATGCACATCGCAGCTCCGGGCATCTACGTGCTTTCGCGCCCCGGTGCTCCCGCTCAGAAAGTCGTGATTCGATAACGTCCTTTTCCGTAACCACCGAGGTTGGTTCTTCCATTGAGATGTGAAGAGCCAACCTCTTCTTTTCCTCTACCATGATGAAACTATCTCTTCCTTCCACAAGACTTCGGCACATCGGAAGCCTGCTTCTCGTACTCTACTGCACATTGTCGGCGACACTGATGCAGGCGCAGCGCCGAACGGTATTGTCCTCCAAACTTGATGCAAGAGCCGCGTTGGTGGTGGGCAAGCAGATGGACGGACAAGCCTCCGAGACCTTTGTCCCCATCTATCTGACCCTTTCCGACAGCACCGCCAAAGCGCGGCTCGCACGGCAATATCAGATACACTTCAACGTGCAATGCGGCAACACCTACACCGCCATCGTCCCCCTATCGCGCCTGCCAGAACTCACAAAGGAAGCAGCCATAGGGCGCATCGACATGGGCGAACAGCTCCGACCACTGACCGACCAAGTCCGGCAGAAAACGATGACCGACTTGCTGCACGCCGGCACCGATCTCCCTACGTCCTACCGCGGTCGCGGTGTGCTCATCGGCATCATCGACACGGGCTTCGACTTCACGCACCCCAACTTCATGGACGCAGCGCAACAAGTCCGCATACTCAAGGTATGGGACCAGAACGCCATCACCGCGCCCAACAGCAGCTACGGCTACGGCACCTGCTACGACACGCCGGAGCAAATCGCCGCTGCCCGCCACGACAACGCGATGACCACCCACGGCACACACGTGGCAGGCATCGCCGCGGGGAGTGCCGACACGCCCTACAAGGGGATGGCACCCGAGAGCGAACTGCTGCTCGTGTCGACCAACCAGAGCGAACAGGGCATTGTCGATGCCGTGGACTATCTGCTGCGTTGCGCTCAGGCGACCGATCGCCCGCTGGTCATCAACGTGAGTCTGGGCACGATGATGGGCTTCAAAGACGGCACCGGCACGATGGCGCGGATGGTCGACGCCCTCCCTCAAAGACCGCAAAGGTTGCTTGATGGCCGTGGCCGTGGGCAACGAGGGACACCGCCGCTCCACCCTGCGCGGCCGAGAGGTGGGCAGCATTTGGAAAATCCCCGCCTCCGGTTCCGACCAACTCTTCGTCGAAGCGCGGCCGAAGGAGCACTGCACTCTCCGCCTCACGCTGCGCAACAAGCGCACGGCCGAAGTGCTTTTTCGACAAAACATTTGAGACCGGCCGCGTGTGGACGGAGAAATACGACAAGTTTGGCACAGACGACAAGGCACGCGCCCTTCTGACCGCCCAATGCCTGCGCAACGAAGCGACCGACGCTTTCGCCCTCAGCATCCACGTGGGCTACACCCTTGCGGCCGACGAGGAGTGGAAAGTGGAACTCCGCTCCGCCTTCGGGTCGGCTGCCGCCTACTGCAACAACGGCTACTTCTCGGCCGAAAGTCATGCCGACCTCACCGACGGAACGACCGAAAGCACCATCGCGATGACGGCCACGGGGCGCGAACCCATCGCCGTGGGCGCCACCGTCTCGCGCAACCAATACACCGCGCTGTCTGGGGTGACGACCACCAAGCCCTGGACACTCGGCCGGCGCTACCCCTCTCGGCTCTCGGACCGACGAGCGATGGGCGCATCAAGCCCGACATCACAGCGCCCGGTGCAGCCGTGGTGTCGTCCTACAACAGCTTCGCAGCGCCCCGCACCGTGAAGGCCGACGACGTGGTCTACCGCCGGGAAGCGGGCGGAAAGGCCTACTACTGGTACGTGGAGAGCGGCACTTCCATGGCCACGCCCGCTGTCTCGGGCATCCTGGCGCTGTGGCTGCAAGCTTGCCCCACCCTCACGGCCGACCGGGTGCGCGAACTGCTGAGCACCAGCGCCCGGCGCCCGACCTTCATGGGGCAGACGCCCAACAACGAATACGGTCGGGGCGAAATCGACGCTGCTGCCGGGCTGCGCCAACTACTGCAAACCAGCGGCATCGCTTCCCCTGTCGCTGCACCGGACTACGTGCTCGACCCCGCCGCACGCATCCTCACCACCACGGGGACAAAGACCATCAGCATCTACGGTCCGGACGGCCGCCGACTGATGCACACCACCCAAGCGCAGGTCGACCTGAGCACTCTGCCTCGCGGGCTTTACCTCATCAAAATGACTAGCCGAAGCGGCATAAAAGTGATCAAAGTGCGCCTCTGACGGCCGACCACGACGAAGCAAGGAGGATGCACCCCGCGGCGGGGTGCATCCTCCTTGTGGCATAAGTGGGGGAGAAATCGAAGGGGGAAAGCCGATGGGAAAAAGCCAAGGCCGGCAGACAAAAGTCGGTGCTCATCCCCCTGTCCGTCAAGCCAGCACAGCGTCGGCGAGAGCATCGAGGGCGGCGCGGTCGGAGTCGTGGAGACAACTTTTGAGCGTAACCACCGGCTCGACGAGGTCGATCTTCTTGAGGCCATCGAGCATGGCGAGCATGGCTTTGCCGGCGGTGGGGGCCCAGGTGCCGTTCTCCACGATGGCCACGCGACGGTTCTGATAGCCCTTCATGCGGAGCTTGTGGAGGAAGAAGTGCATGGGCGGGAACACATCGCTGTCGTAGCTCGAAGCGCAGAGTACGAGTTTGCCGTAGCGGAAAGCCTTGGTCACGGCCATATCCATCGACCCGCGGGCCAGGTCGACCACCACCACCTCGGGGGCGCCTTTTCTGCTCCAGCACCTTGGCCAGGTGCTTGGCCGCGGCCTTGGTGTTGCCGTGGATACTGGCGTAGGCCACGAGCACGCCGGGGGTTTCGACCTCGTAGTTCGCCCAAATCTTGTAGAGGCGCAGGGCTTCGGCCATCGCTTCGCCGCGCAGGATGGTGCCATGGAGGGAGCAGATGGTACGGACGTCGAAGCGGCCCACCTTCTCCAGCGCCTTATTGACCTGCATGCCGTAGCGGCCGCAGATGTTGATGTAGTAGCGGCGGCCTTCGGTGGCCCAGTCGTCGGGGTGGGCGTCGTAGGTGCCGAACTTGCCGAAGCCGTCGGCGGTGAACATCACCTTGTCGCCGTCATCGTAGGTCATGAGCACCTCGGGCCAGTGCACCATCGGTGCGGTGATGAAGCTCAGCGTGCGGCTGCCCAGCGAGAGGGTGCTTCCGTCGGTCACGGCCATCGTGCGTCCTTCGAGGGCGAGGGTGTCGTAGAATTGGTGGATGAAGGCGATGGCTTTGGCCGAGGCCACGAGGGTGAGCGAGGGATAGCGCTGCATCACTTGGACGATGGCGCCGGCGTGGTCGGGCTCGACGTGCTGGACGATGAGGTAGTCGGGCGTGCGGTCGGCCAGGGCGTTGGCGAGGTGGTTCATCCACTCGTCGGCGCATCGGGGGTCGACGGTGTCCATCACGGCCACCTTCTCGTCGAAGATGACATAGCTGTTGTAGCACATGCCTTCGGGCACTTTATATTGGCTTTCGAAGAGGTCGAGGTCGCGGTCGTCGGTGCCGATATACTTGATAGTGTCGGAGATGTAGGGTTTCATAAAGAAAGGGTTAGGGGGTGATTGATGCGGAAAATGGGGGGCGAAATGTGGTGCATTTCGCAGCGCGAAGTTACGCATTTTCGGTGGATTATCGGCACTATCAGGGCAAAAGTGTGCATTTTCGGGCGTCAGGTCGAGCCATCGGTCTACCCCACCCCGCCGTCAGTCGTCAAATCGGAAGCGCTCCTCGTAGCTGTCGAAGAGGAGGGGCTCGGTGTAGCCGAAGGTGCGGAAGATGTCGGCGATGTCAGCCTGCTGCTCGGGGGTGAGCACGTATTCGCCCCGCCAATAGCGATAGTAAGCGGTGCGTCCACCGAGGTAAACCCTGAGTTGAGCACGGAGGGCGATAAGGTCGGCCGATTTGACGTTCATCAGAAGGCGGGTCATCCCTTTGGCCGCCTGCATGATTTCCTCTTTTCGGAACATGGGGCAGGGGCTTCTTTTTGAGCACAGCGGGGGTGACGGCGAAGGTGAATTGGACGTCTTCCGGGGCGAGGAGGGGCGACGCGGTGGCGCAAACATTGTTCTTTGTCGGGGCATTTGTCGAGAAAGCAGACGGGCCATGCCCAGGGGCGTTGATCGAAGGTGAGTTCCATAACAGGATTGATTTGGTCACAAATGTACGCATTATTTTTGATTTCCTAATGCCGCCTCCGTGATTTCTTTTCTGTTTCAACGCTTGAAACTTGGTGTTTCAACGCCTGAAACTCGATGTTTCAACGCCTGAAACTCGGTGTTTCGATGTATGAAACTCGGTGTTTCGATGCCTGCACCTCCTGTTTCGACCGAAAAACCAGAGTTTCAGCGGTGTGAAACTCCGGTCAATGGGGCGATAGGTCGGCCGTGGGGAGCGATGGGCGGGGCGTTTTGCCGCGATGTTCGTCCGTTTCAGCCGCGATGGGAAAGCCGTTTTCCTCTAATCGGGAAGGGCGACATAGACGCAGAAGCAGCCTCGGGCATCGATGCGCACTTCAGGGCGGGTGGCCACGTTGAGCGTACCCTGCCAAAGGCGATCGAAGTCGTAGAGGGGTATTGCAAGCCTTGTGCGGAGAAATGGGTAGCACCGAAACTGAAAATAGACACTTCTTGTCCGACTTCGACGGAGAGGGTGATTTGATCACGACAAGGGTAGAACGTGCCGAAATCGCTTACCATCCGAATACAGGGAGGCGCACCTAAGGGGAGGGGAAGGAGGTCGGCATAGTCCATGAGCAGGGCGATGTTGGCCAGGGTGTGATCTTCTCGGCGGCCTGTGGCGCCGAGCAGGGTGAGGTCACGGTGTCCCAGGGCGAGGCAGTGGCGCACGGCTTTGGTCAGGTCGTTGGTCTCTTGGTCGGGATTGATGACGAGACGATCGGCCCATCGGTGACGCACGGCGGGGCTGACGCTGTCGCCGTCGCCCACGATGAGGTCGGGGGTGAAACCGGCGGCCAGGCAGGCATCGGCCGCTCCATCGCAGCAGGCGATGAAATGGGCGCGGCGCAGGTGGGCGAGGGCGTGGTCGGTGGTGGGGAAGAGCCCGGCGGCGAGGATGACGGTGTTCATGGTCGGGGGTCAGTTGAGGGTGGGATTTTCAGTGTGCTGTTGCTCCTTCATCAGACGCTTCCACTTGGGCAAACCGAAACAGGCGACGAGGAGCCAGAAGGCGAAGTTGGCGGCCAGCGACCAGTTGGCCAGCAAGAGGTAGAGGAGGGTGTAGCCCAGATTAACGATGATCCATCCGATCCAGCATTCAAGATAATTCTTCTTGAGCATCCACATGCTCACGAAACTGAGTGCCGTCATCGAGGAATCAAGCATCTGGACGTAGTAGTTGATGGGGCGGAATTGTTCGGGGATGAGGGCCTTGAAGTGCTCAATGCCGAAGAAGAAAGTGGCTGTGAGCGCCAGAAATGCGATAAGGAGGGGAAGGTAGAAGCGTGTGGGAGTGTGGACGATGACGAAGGCCGGTTGTACCTTGCCCGTCTTCCGGCTTTTGGGCAAATTTCTCAAAAAGCACCATGAGCGTCACGACGGCGTAGTAGAAAAAGAGAATGGCTGTGGCATAGTTGCCTTGCACCGCATTGACGTAGAGCATCGGCAGGGCGGTGAAGAGGGAGACATACCAAAACCAGGGGTGGGCTTTGTACTGGAGGATGATGTAGACAAATCCTGTAGCTGTGCCGAAGAGGCTGAGTGCCTCGATGAAGGTGGGTGAGGTGAGGATGTTCATAGGTGGATGAGGTTTGAGTTTTTTTGATGTGTGGTTGGCTTTTTTGGGGGAGGGGTGAGTGGTTTTCGATATTCGCCCCTCGTCGGGGACGCTCCATACGGGGATGGACCTACCGCAGGTTCGTCGGGCTGCGCCCTCCTCGCCTGCGGTTATTGAGATTGGCCCCCGTTGGGGACCGCCCTGCGGCGTAGAGCCCTGCATCGGGTCAAGCAGCGAAAGAATTGCGTCGGGTCGGGCAACGAAAAAGTGACATCGGGTCGAGCAACGAAAGACTTGCATCGGGTCAAGCAGCGAAAGAATTGCGTCGGGTTGACGACGAATGTCCCCGACGGGGACACCTCTCAATAGCCGTAGGCGAGGAGGACGAAGGACGACGAACCTACGGATAGGCGACGACACCGCCTGCGTCCCCAACGGGGGCGAATATCGGGGAAGGAATAGGCGTTAGAAGACAGAAAGCCAAACGACCTCCGCGTCCTTCCCAAATCGGTGATAAAAGGGGGAAGGCGCGGAGGTTGTCTGTGTTCAAAAGGCGGCAGTGGCTTAGAACTTCAGTCCGAGATTGAACATGAGGTGAGTACCTGCCATAGGATAGAAGCGGGGATCGCTCAGAAGCTTACCCGTGGCTTTTTTTCAATAGACGTTTGAGAGTAACCGTTGGTTTCGTATTTCGTATTGAAAAGGTTGTAGACCGTGGCGCTGATGGAGGCTTCCTTGACGCCGCGCAAGGGAAGGAGTAGCCGACATTCAGGTGAGAAACGCAATAGGCTTCGAGAGAATTTTCTTTCATCTCCAAGTTGTCAAGGTACTGACGTCCCTACGTATTGCGTGGTGAACGAGGCTTCAAAACGACGATGCCGGAAAGCAAAACGGTTGTTGAAGGCGGCACCCGGGGAGAGGGCAATGGTGGTATTGCCCACTTTGCGCTCATGTTCGCCATAGTCCTCGTCGTAGAGGTAGGCAGTATAGTCCTTGATGCGGTTGGTGCTCAAAGCAAGGTTGGCCTCCCAGCGGAACCACTGCACGGGCTTCCAAGCTCCCGATAGTTCGATACCGGCGCGGTAGCTGTCTTTGACATTTTTCCACGATGGCCTCACCAATTTCGTTGTAGCGTCCGTTGGCTACGAATTGGTCGCGGTAGAGCATATAATATCCGCCCACGTTGGCTTCCCATTTTGCTCCGGTGTAGCGGTAACCCACTTCAAAAATCGGTGAGCCGCTCTGCTCGTGGCGCATGGTTGGAGAAACTTTCCTCGTAGTTGTTGCGGGTGGGTTCGCGGTGAGCCACAGCCACGGAGGCATAAAGCTGGTGGTCGGTTGTCACGTTCCACGTTGCTCCGAATTTCGGGTTGAAGAAGTGGAAGTTTTCGTTAGTGTCGTGAACGGCCTTCTTGTCGGACGTACCCTCAATTTTATAGCCGATGAAGCGATACTGCATATCGGCAAAGAGGTTCAGACTCTCCACAGGGGTGAAGTTGGCACGTACATAGGCATTACCGTCGGTTTTGGTACCTGTGTTGCGATAATATTCGTGTTTGGGACGCAGGTTGCCGAGGTAGTTTTTTACCCAAAGGACGCGTCCGTAGTGGTCGCCTTCGTAGCGATTGAGCCCCATGCCCGCAGTGATGTCCCATGCCGCCTCTTTATAGTTGAGCGAGGCTATGGCGCCGAAGAAGTGGTTTTCGAGCGCTTTGCGTCGGATGAGGTCGCTCTGCTTCTGTTCTATCCCGTTGAGCAGGAACGTGGGCAACTTGTAGTCTTTCAATTTGCGTTGGTTCTTATACTCCTCGTAGTAGCCCGTGCCATAGGTGTAGTGAAGGGCAGCCGAGAGGTTCCAACGCGGCGCAAGCCGTTGCGTGAGGAGCGCTTGGGCGTGTTGTTGAAAATAGACGTCGGTTTGATCGTCATAGAAGCCGACCACTTTCTCGCCTTCTTTGATTTCGCCGTTCGGGTTGTAAGTGCGGCGGTGTTTGAGGTCGTCACGACTGATACCATCCCAAGCATGATAAGTCTTCTCTTTTCCACCAAAAGCAAGGAGTTGGAGCATCGTTCCTCCGTAGAAATAGGTGCCTTGTGTGAAATAAGAACCCAGTTGCGTGGTGGCACGATCGCGATAGCCGTCCGAGGCAATATAAGAAAGGCGTGCATCGAAAGCCCAGTGGTTGTTGAGAAGTCCGGAGTGGAATTTGAGGGTGTTTTTAGTCGTGTTGAACGAACCGTAACCCACATTCACTTCCGTAGCAGGCAGCAAAGCCGGTCGTTCCGTTCCCATATTGATGCTGGCACCGAAAGCACCGGCACCATTGGTGGAAGTGCCCACGCCGCGTTGCACTTGGAGGTCGTTGAGTGAAGAGGCAAAGTCGCCCATATTCACCCAAAAGAGACCGTGACTCTCGGCATCGTTGAGCGGAATGCCGTTGGCGGTGACGTTGATGCGTGTGGCATCGGTGCCACGCACACGGAGAGCGGTGTATCCCACACCGTTACCGGCGTCAGAAGTGGCCACGACACCGGGCAGGGTGGAGAGCAGGAAAGGTATGTCCTGCCCCTTGTTCACTTGTGCAAGCGCTGCCCGATTCAGGTTGGAAAAGGCAATAGGCGTCTTACGCGTTGCACGGTTAGTCACTACTTGAGCTTCGCCCAAGTTCACACGAGTAGTGTCGACCTCTTGCGCCGACACTGCTGTGGCGGCGACACAGGCGCCGGCCAAAACAAATGTTTTCATAAGAATAACTTTTTACTACGCTGGCATTACCCAGATCAGTTAATAAGGGGTATAATCTCAGCCTAAAAAGAGTAAGGCACCCCCAAAGAGATGGTGCAAAGTTAGCCCTTTCGAGAGAATGCTCCAACCCCTTTGCGGAAAGAAAAGGAGAAAATCCCGCATTTTAGAGCGGTTTTCTCGCGGTGTTTCGGAAGAAATGGCTAACTTTGCTATACTTGTTTGACAAAACTCTGACAGTTTAGTGACTTATGGCTCGTATTTTCTCTCCCCTCTCCCGCGAACTTCGTTATGGTCTTCTTGTGCTGCTGGTGGTCCTCATCGTCCTGACCGCTGTCCGGTGGCTTTGGCCGTCTGCCCCTCACGAAAGCGTCCCCGACCTTGCGCTCACCAAGCGAGAACGACAAGAGGTGGCGGCCTTTGAAGCCCGGATGAGGGCCGACTCGCTCAAGCCGCCCGAAAGGCACAGGCACAGCGCGACGAATGGCAGGCCGAGCGCGAAGCCCGTGCGCAGGCGAAGGCTGACCGCGAAGCGGCCTATCAGGCGCAGCGTGCCATCTGGGCCGCCGAAAAGGCGGAGCGCCTTGCCGCCCGCGCTGCCCGGCAGGCCCACTTCGACAGTCTGCGCGCTCTGCGTCCGGTGAAGTTGTCGCTCGGTGCCGTGCTCGACGCCAACGCGGTCGACACCCTCGCGCTGCAACGCATCCCGGGCATCGGTCGCGGCTACGCTCGTGCCATCGTGGGCTACCGCGAGCGGCTGGGCGGCTTTGTGACCGTGCATCAGCTCTCCGAAGTCAACGGTCTGCCGGCGGGGATTGAGCGGTGGTTTCGCGTCGAAGCCCATGCGGCCGTGCGTCGTCTCCCTCTCAACCGGGCTTCCTTCCAAGCCTTGGTGCACCACCCTTATCTCTCTTATGAGCAGGTCAAGTTCATCGTCAATCGGCGGCAGAAGCAAGGTCCTTTCCGCAGTTGGCAGGACTTCCGCAACTGTCCCCTCTTCTCCGAATTTGACTTTGAGCGGCTCTCTCCTTATTTCTATTTCTGAAGTAGATTCTCCCTTTGAAGAGGATACGCATTTGCAGACTTTTCTGCCTTTTGTTTTCAACATTTTCTTCATCTCTACTTTTATCTCTCAAAAATTGTCTTATAAGACAATTTTTTGTGCATTTACGGCTTGCTCCTCAAAAAGGCTGCCGACACTGTGGTTTTGGTCGGCTGAAAAAGAATTTCGGTACGTAAAAACTTTGTGTTTTTACGCACCGAAATGAAATCGTAGAGTCAACCGGCAAGTGCAAAATCAACCTATCTTCCCTCTTCACTCTCGGCCACCATCATCTTGCGCACCAAGTGGATGGCACCAAAGAGGACATCTTCGCCGATGGCGGCGCGGGCCTCTGTGAGGGTGGAGGGGCCGGGATGTTGCGTGTAGAAAGCAGTGATGCGCGCAATCTGCTCGGCCGGCACGAGGTCGTAGAGGGGCAGTCTTCCCGCTTCGACGTGTTGCGCCAGATGGCTGAAGATGGTGCCGGTGGTGAGGTTGCGCTCTCGGGCGATGTCTTCGATGCGTTTGCCTGCTTTGTAAAGTTGGAGGGTGAGCTCACCGGTCGGGATTTTCTTTTCTTTCGGTGTCTTTTTCGGCCTTTTTTTCTTACCGGAAGTGGAAGAAGAGTCTTTGCCATCGCCGAGGAGTGCATTGATGCGGGCTTGCTGAAAGGCTTTTCAATTCAAAGCCCCTGTGCGGCAACGTGGCGCAACAAAGCCGTCTTGATGCGCAAGGATTCGAAGAGTTCTTCCCGCACCTTCTTGGTGCGCTTGGCCGTCTCCTTGTTGCCGGTGGAGAGCGGCGTATTGAGCAAAAAGTTGGCGGATGGGCCGGAGTTGCTGTTCAAAATAGTCCGCCCCCTTTTTCAAGCGCTCTTGCAGAGGGAGGTCGGAGGCATAGTCGGTGCTTCCGGCGATGAGCTGCGTGTATTGGTGGTGGAAGCGATCGGCCACTCCGACCACTTGAACTTCAAAGTCGTGTTGTGCCTTTTTGAAGTCGGCCACCACGCCGGCAAAGGTTTTATAATAAAACTCATCGAGAATGCGCACAAAGCCTTGCACTTCTTGTTGTAAGGCCGAGAAAGAAAAAAAGATCGCTCACACGGTGGAGGAGATAGTTGCGCTCCATCTGCTCCACTTTCTCGGAGGTGGGGTGTTGCTGTTCGATGCCCTGCGTGAAATGAAGCACCGTGGCGTCTTCAATCACGTTGCTGCCCGAAATGGGGGCAGAAAGCACCATGCCTTCGAGGGTTTTTGCAGCGTGAGAGTGCGACATAGGTCTGCCCGTGGGCAAACGAACCGCTGACGTTGATGATGGCGTAGTCGAAGGTCAGCCCTTGACTTTTGTGAATGGTAATGCTCCAGGCCGTGCGCAGCGGATATTGCTCGAACGAACCCTCCACCACCTCTTCAATCTCCTTGGTGCGCTCGTTGAGGGCGTAGCGTGTGTTTTGCCACTTTTCGCGCTCTACCTCGATGAGGTCGCCGCTGTTGTGGGCTTTTACCACGATGCTTTGCTGCGTCATCGAGGCCACTTCGCCCAGCATACCATTGAAATAGCGGTGTTCGATTGAGCTGTCATTTTTGACGAACATCACCTGCGCTCCGACTTTGAGCAGGAGGGTTTCGGCGGTGGGGTAGGAGCCGGCGGGAAAGTTGCCCTCCACGACGGCGGTGAACGAAAATTCGGGAGTGGTGAGGGCTTTGAGCCGCTCCTGATTGATGCGGTCGGCCTGATAGTTGTGCGTTACGAGCCGCACGTAAGCCTTGTCGGCAGGCGGGACAAAGTGAGGGAGGTAGCGGCTGTTGAGTGCGGCGAGCGATGCACTGTTGAGCGTGTTGGTGCGCACCGCGTTGAGGAGCGACAAGAAGCGCTCATCGCTTTGACGATAGACCGTTTTGAGTTCTATAGTCACAAATTCTGTCTCCTGCAGGGCGCGGCTGGCAAAGAAATAGAGCGAGTCGTAGTAGCGCGAGAGCAAAGCCTGCTCCTCCTCTTTGGCCACGGGCGAAAGTTGTTGCAAGTCGCCGATCATGAGCAGTTGCACACCGCCGAAGGGACGATGGCGGTCGCGATAGCGGCGCAGCACAGCGTCCATGTTGTCGAGCAAGTCGGCGCGCACCATCGAGATTTCGTCGATGACGAGGAGGTCAAGCGAGCGGATGAGCCGCTTTTTGCGCTCACTCACGCGAAACTGCTCCCGGCTGTAATTGGCCCCGGGGATGTAGGGGGCAAATGGGATTTGCAGAAACGAATGTATCGTCACCCCTCCTGCATTGATGGCCGCAATGCCCGTGGGGGCCAGCACCACCAAGCGCTTGGTGCTCTCCGCCACCAGGCGACGCAGAAAGGTGGTCTTTCCCGTGCCCGCCTTTCCAGTGAGGAAGACGTGTGTGTCGGTGTTTTCGATGATTTGGCGAGCCAAAGCAATTTCAGGGTTGGACATGATAGAGAAGATGAAAAAAAACGGTGAAAAAGAACGGATGCAGAAGGCGTTGCGAGCAAAACCGCACAAAGTTAAGCATTTATTCTCGGATGAGCAGGGTTCGCCCTTCTTTTCTGCCTCCCTCCTTTTCGAGAGAGGTGTCGCGAGGCGTACTTTCAAAAATCGAAGTGCAGCAAATCGGTGGGTGGCGTGGCCATCATCTTTTGCCGAATTTTTGACCAAAATTCTTGCAAGCCTGATGCGAAAGTCGTACTTTTGCAGCCAAAAATTTTGAACATGTCTGCAGATTCCTTTTCTCGGCCTCACCACCATCCCGATGTGGTGGACTCCACCACTCCCCGCCCGGCAGGACACCCACACTCCGACACCCCACTCCACCCCAGCGTGCAGGGGCGTCCCTCCATCCGTGTGGCCATCGTAGACAGCAACATGCTGGCCTGCATGGGGCTGCACCACATCCTGCAAAACATCATTCCCATTGCGGCGGTGCAAATCTACACACATTTGACGACCCTCATGGCCGACGAACCTGAAGGTTTTGCCCACTATTTCGTGTCGGCACGCCTCTATTTCGAGCACACCCAGTTCTTCCGCCGGCAAGCCTATCGCACCATTGTGCTCATCAACGGCGAAAATCTTCCCCCGATGCCGGGCATCCTCACGCTCAATATCTGCCGGTCGGAACAGGAAGTGGTGACCGACCTGCTCCAACTCCACAGCCACGGCCACGGACGCGGTCCGCACGTGGTGCGCCAACCGATGAGCCAGGAGCACCATGCCGAAATTCAGCCCCTCACCGCCCGCGAGATTGAGGTGGTGACGCTCTTGGCCAAAGGTTTCATCAACAAGGAGATTGCCGACAAGCTCCACATCAGCTTGACCACGGTCATCACCCACCGCAAAAACATCATGACCAAACTCAACGCCCATTCGCTCTCGGACGTCATCATCTACGCCGTGATGAACGGGCACATCGACTTGGGGGAATAGGGCGCCTCTATGGAAGGGAAATCCCCCTGCCTTCACTGCCTTCACCTCGCGGATAAAGCACAGGGCATCAAGCCATTGCAGGTGAAAGATTTCCAAAGGAAAGGTTTCAAAGAATGGGCACAAGGTGAAGGCAGTGAAGGCAAAAAACGCACCTATAATAGTGTATACGCACGCGAGAAAGACGCGAGAAAGAAAAAGGGACGCAGGAAAGTGGGCCGTTTAGCCGTAGATTTGCCGGTATAGGAGGTAGATTTTCTCAGCTCAGAGAAAAATAATTCTACCTCAGAGGTAGATGCAACTACGTCTGAGGTAAGTGGCCTCTTAGCACTTCGGGCGAGAAGACGAAAGGGGGCTACGTTGCCACTTTGTCTTTGCAGCTCATAGGTAAAAAAGTTGTAGAATTGTTCGTTTGTCTCGAAAGTTGTTTATAACTTTGCGATAGCAACAAATTCCACCTTTATCCTTATACCTATGGCAACCGACATCAACCTGCACGATAATCTGCACGATGCGTTAAAGAAATACTTCGGTTTTGAGACCTTCAAAGACAACCAAGAGGCCATCATCCGCACCCTGCTTGATGGCAAGGACGTGTTTGTCTTGATGCCCACCGGAGGCGGCAAATCGCTGTGCTACCAACTCCCATCGCTTTTGATGGAAGGAGTGGCCATCGTGATTTCGCCACTCATCGCCTTGATGAAAAATCAGGTGGATGCCGTGCGCCAGACGAGCGACGACGATGGCGTGGCCCACTTCATCAACTCTTCGCTCCCCAAGGCTGCCATCGATAAGGTGAAGAGCGACATCACCTCCAGCCGCACCAAGTTGCTCTATGTAGCACCGGAACAGCTCACCAAGGAGGGGAACATTGAATTCTTGCGCTCTATCAAGATTTCGTTTTATGCGATTGATGAAGCCCATTGTATTTCGGAATGGGGACACGACTTTCGTCCCGAATATCGGAAAAATCCGCCCCATCATCCAAAAAAATCGGGACAGCGCCCTGTGATTGCCCCTCACCGCCACTGCCACCGAAAAAGGTGCGCACCGACATCAAGAAGAATCTGGGAATGCAGGACGCAGCGGAATTTACCAGCTCGTTCAACCGCCCCAACCTCTACTATGAGGTGCGACAGAAGTTGCAAACGGTGGATCGCGACATCATCAAGTTCATCAAGCAGCGCCCTGGCGTGAGCGGCATCATCTATTGTCTCTCGCGCAAGAGCGTGGAAGAGTTGACGGAAGTGTTGCGCACCAACGACATCAAGGCAGCGGCCTACCATGCCGGCCTCGACGCTCAGACGCGCTCCGACACGCAGGATGCCTTCATCAAGGAGGACATCGACGTGATTGTGGCCACCATCGCTTTCGGCATGGGCATCGACAAGCCCGATGTGCGCTTCGTGATCCACTACGACATCCCCAAAAGTCTCGAAGGCTACTACCAAGAGACGGGGCGTGCCGGCCGAGACGGTGGCGACGGCCACTGCTTTGGCATTCTTCTCAAACAAAGACTTACAAAAAAACTGGAAAAGTTCATGGAGGGCAAACCCGTGAACGAACAAGACATCGGCCGACAGCTCCTGAAAGAGACCGCTGCCTATGCGGAATCGGTCGTGTAGTCGACGCAAACTCCTGCTGCACTATTTTTGGTGAAAAATTATGAGCCGGAGAATTGCGGTAATTGTGACAACTGTAAAAACCCTAAAAAAACAAGTGGAAGGAAAGAACCATCTCTGTAAAGTCATTGAAGTGATTCTCGAAACAAAGGAGAACTTCCGAGATGACTATATCAAAAGATATATTGATGGGCAAGACGACCGAAGAGGTGATGGCCCATCATCATGATGATTTGGAAAACTTCGGATGTGCCGAAGATGATGATGACGAACACCTCTGGAATGCCGTGATTCGTCAAGCCCTCATTGCCAACTATCTGCAAAAGGACGTTGACAACTATGGAGTGCTCAAAGTGACCGCCGCCGGCAAGAAGTTTCTCAAGAAGCCCACAAGTTTCAAAATTGTGGAAGACAACGACTTTGAGGAAGACGAATCGGGTCATACCCCTCAGAGCGGCGCCGCGGGAGCACTCGACCCCACGCTCTACCAAATGATTAAAGACCTGCGGAAGAAGATGTCGAAAGAACTGGACGTGCCGCCCTACGTCATCTTCCAAGATGCTTCGCTCGAAGCGATGTCCACCATCTATCCGCAGACCATCGATGAACTCCAAAACATCCCTGGTGTAGGCGCAGGAAAGGCCAAACGCTATGGGCAGAAGTTTTGCGAACTCATCCGCAACTACTGCGTGGACAACGACATTGAGCGTCCCGAAGATTTCCGCATCCGCACCGTGGCGCGCAAGTCGCAAATCAAAGTGGACATCATCCAAAGCATCGACCGCAAAAAATAGCCCCTCGACGACATCGCCAAAGTGAAGGGCATCGAATTTACCGACCTGCTCAACGAGATTGACGCCATTGTCTACAGCGGTACGAAAATCAACATCGACTACTTTATTAACGAGGTGATGGACGAAGATGCCGTGCTCGACATCTACGACTACTTCAAAGAGTCGGACACCGACAGCCTGAAAGAGGCGGTGGACGAACTGGGCGATGACTACAGCGAAGAGGAAATCCGCCTTGTGCGCATCAAGTTCCTCTCGGAAATGGCAAACTAACGATAACAGAAAAATATGTGCACCCTTCCCGAAAGTACAACCGAGAAAAAGAAACGCTCAACTTCATTGAGCAGATTGTGAAAGACGACCTCGCAGCAGGCAAGAACGGCGGACGCCTCCAGACGCGCTTCCCACCCGAACCCAACGGCTACCTGCACATCGGGCATGCCAAAGCCATCGCGATGGATTTCGGCATCGCAGAAAAGTTTGGCGGGGTGTGCTACCTCCGTATGGACGACACCAATCCGCAGAAAGAAGACCACGAGTATGTCGAAGCCATTGAGCGCGACATCCAGTGGTTGGGCTATCATTGGGGAAAGGTGCTTTATGCGTCCGACTATTTCCAAGATCTTTGGGATTTTGCCGTGGCGCTCATCAAGATGGGACGTGCTTACGTTGATGAGCAATCGTCCGAACAAATTGCCCAACAGAAAGGCACTCCCACCCGTCCGGGAGTGGAGAGTCCTTATCGCAACCGCCCCATTGAGGAGTCGTTGCGGCTGTTTGAGGAGATGAACAGCGGTCGTGTGGAACCGGGTAAGATGGTGCTTCGCGCTAAAATCGACATGGCGAGCGACAACATGCACTTCCGCGACCCCATTATGTATCGTGTGCTCAACCTGCCTCACATCCGCACCGGCAACAGGTGGAACGCCTACCCGATGTACGACTTCACCCACGGACAGTGTGACTTCCTCGAAGGTGTCACCCACTCCATCTGCACGCTTGAGTTCGTGCCTCACCGTGCACTCTACGACTTGTTTGTCGATTGGATGAAAGAAACCCGCGGTGAAGACCTCTCCGACAACCGTCCCCGCCAGTTTGAGTTCAACAAGCTCAACCTCAACTATACGCTCATGTCGAAGCGCAACCTGCTCATCCTCACTCAGGAAGGTGTGGTGGACGGATGGGACGACCCGCGTATGCCCACCCTCAGCGGCATCCGTCGCCGCGGTTACAGTCCTGAAAGCATCCGCAAGTTTATCGACAAAATCGGCTACACCACCTTCGATGCCCTCAACGACATCAGACTCTTGGAGAGCGCTGCACGCACCGACCTCAACGAGCGTGCCACCCGCGTTTCGGCTGTGCTCGACCCAGTGAAGCTCATCGTCACCAACTACCCCGAAGGGCAGGTGGAAGAACTGGAGATGCAGAACAATCCCGAGCGTCCCGAAGAGGGTTCACACACCATTGAGTTCAGCCGCGAACTGTGGATTGAGCGTGCCGACTTCAAGGAAGAAGCCGACAAGAAGTTTTTCCGCATGACTCCGGGCAAGGAAACCCGCCTGAAAGGTGCCTACATCGTGGAGTGCACCGGCTGCAAGAAGAACGAAGCGACGGGCGAAATCGAAGAAATCTATTGTACCTACGACCCCTCTTCAAAGGCAGGTACAGAAGGTTCAAACCGCAAGGTGAAAGGCACTATCCACTGGCTTAGCGTGGGGCACTGCCTCCCGGCCGAAGTGCGCAACTACGCCTGCCTCTGGACGTGCGAAAATCCGCGTGATGCCATCAAGGAGTACGAAGAAGCCAACGGCGTGCGCGGTATTGACGCGATGCGCCCCTTCCTCAACCCCAACAGCATCAGCATCAACAAGCGTGCTTTTGTCGAGAAGTTCCTGCTCACCCACAAAGCCTTCGACTACTTGCAGTTCACCCGCACGGGCTACTACAACGTCGACCCAGACTCGACGCCCGAACACCTGATTTTTCAACAGCACCGTTTCGCTCAAAGAAGACAAGCACAAATAATCATTCGCCGCTTTTGGCACAGCAGAGACTCGTGGAGAACCGCTTCCCTGCGAGTCTCTGCCCTTTTTATTTTTTTAGTTATCCACCCCATGAAACGCAATCCCCACGAAGTGCAGCAGCTCGTCCGTCACTACGAGCAACAACTGGCCAAAGCGCCCGCCCCTTGTGGATGGAAGCCACGGACCTCTTGGATGTGCTCGACCATTTCGAACAGCAGAATGCCTATTTCGAGTCGGAGCAGTGCATGCGTCTCGCCCTACGCCTGCATCCCGACAATCCGGAGGTCGTCATCCGCCGCGCCTACCGCTTGAAGAACGAAGGACGGCTGGCCGAAGCCGAGGAAGTGGTGCGTGCCTTGCCCGAACAGGACACCCTTGATGTGCGTTTCTTCTTGGCCGAAATCGCACTAAGCCGCCTGGAGTTCGACCGCGCCGAACAGCTTTTTCAACGAGGGGCTGAAAGGCGAGCGCGAAATAGATGCCCAACTCTTAGCCGAAGACGGCGAAATGCCGATGGGCGTGAGCGACCTCCTGCTCGAAGTGGGCGAACTCTTCCTCGACTATGGCAGCATAGCTCGGGCACAGAAGTTCCTAAAACAGATTGCCGCCGATGCCCCCGAACACCAGCGCGCACAGATGCTCCTGGCCGAATGTGCTTTCCAACTGGGCGACACCGACACTGCTCTCCGGCAGTTGGAGACGCTGCTCGACGAAAATCCCTACTATCTCGATGCGTGGCTCATGGTGGCCGACGTGAGTAACGAGGCGAAGGACTTTGCCAAGTGCAGCGAAGCCGCCAACTTTGCCCTCGCCATCGAGCCTCACTAACGAGAAAGCGCTGCGCTTCAAGGCCGTGGCTGCACTGGGGCAGGAACATTATGAAGAGGTACTGACGGTCTATGAGGACTACCGCACGCTCTACCCCAACGACTACACAATGGCCCTCTCGGCCGGAGAGATCCTCCTCAATCAGGGCAAGTTCGATGCAGCGCGCGAGGTACTGGTGCGCTCCAACCAGATGTGTCCCAACGAAAACCCCGACAAGGCACGCATTCTCTCCGACATTGCCACCACCTATGCCGCCCAAGGCAATATGTCCAAAGCCTACGACACCCTGTTGGGCTGCTGCTCGCTCGGGTCGAACTATGAAGAGGTGCTCTTGCAGGCCGTGCAGATGGCGCTCCACTACCGGCATCTCCCCTTTGTCGTCCGCGCCTTGACGCACTACCTCGAAGTCTACACCCTCACCGCCGGCACCCGTCTGCGCATCGCTCGCATGCTCTGCGAGAGCAACCTCTTCGGCGAAGTGGGGGCTGTATGGGAGCAGTTGCTCAAAGTGACGGAAAGCGGCACCACCCTTGCAGCGCCCTATCTGGCCTATGCCGCGCGGCGGCTGATGCGGGTGCGCGAATACCACTTCTGGTTGACCTATGCCCTCTATGAAGACCCGACCACCACGCAACAAATCTTCCGACAAATCTATCCCAACGCTGCGCTTTCGGACTACTTGACGCAAGCACGCCTCGAGTTTCCGGAAGCCCACACTTAAACTCCTTTACCTTTTTAATCCTCCATGAAAAAAAGCATTCTTTGCGCTTTTGCTCGCTTTCGGTGGCACCTTGGCCGTGCAGGCCGAAGTCAATCCCAAACCCTTCGTCGTGCCCGAACTCACCTCTTGGCAGGGCGCCGAAGGCCGATTTGTCCCCTCGGGTCGCATCGTCGTGCCTTCCAACAAGTCCCCTGCGGGTGGTGGCTGAACGCTTTGCCGCCGACTACGCCACGATGTTTGGCCGAAAGCTCACCCTCGTGAGCGGTGATGCCCAAGCTGGCGACTTTGTCTTCTCCCTCCAAAAAGACGTGGCCGAACGCCCCTTGGGCAAAGAGGGCTACGTGCTCCGTATCGGAAAGACAGCCGCTGTGTCGGCTGCCGATGCACAGGGGGCGTACTGGGCAACGCGCACCCTGCTGCAACTCAGCGAACAAAACCGCAGCCACACCCTACCCTGCGGCACAACTACCGACATCCCCGCCTACGCCCTGCGCGGATTTATGATTGATTGCGGCCGCAAGTTCATCCCCATGGACTATCTCAACAAGCTCGTCAGCGTGATGGCCTACTACAAGATGAACACCCTTCAAGTTCACCTTAACGACAATGGTTTTAAGCAATACTTCGGCAATGACTGGAACAAGACGCAGTCGGCCTTCCGCCTTGAAAGCAATTTCTTTCCTGGACTGACGGCAAAAGACGGAAGTTACACCAAGCGTGAGTTTATCGATTTCCAAAAGAGAGCCGAACAGCAATATGTCGACATCGTCCCCGAAATCGACGTTCCTGCCCACTCCCTCGCTTTCTCCCACTATCGTCCCTCACTCGGCTCGAAGGAGTACGGCATAGACCATCTCGATCTCAACAACCCTGCTGTTGTTCCCTTCCTTGACAGTCTGTTTACCGAATACTGCGGTGGCAGCAATCCTGTGTTTCGTGGCAAGACGGTTCATATCGGCACGGACGAGTACAGCAACAAAGATAAAGCAGTTGTAGAGAAGTTTCGTGCACTCACCGACCACCTCATCCGCCACGTTGAGAAGCACGGCAAGCAGGCCATGGTGTGGGGTGCTTTAACCCATGCTCAGGGAGAAACACCGGTCAAGGTCGATAACGTAAAGATGCAGATTTGGTATAATGGTTATGCTGACCCTCTGAAAATGAAGGAACTGGGCTACAAACTGGTGAGTATTCCCGATGGACAGGTCTACATCGTGCCCGCTGCCGGCTACTATTACGACTATCTCAACACCCAGTGGCTCTACAACAACTGGACACCGGCCACCATCGGTTCGGTGAAGTTTGAAGAAGGCGACCCTTCGCTCCTCGGCGGCATGTTTGCCGTGTGGAACGACCACGTGGGCAACGGCATCACCGTCAAGGACATCCACCACCGCGTCATGCCCGCCCTTCAGACCCTCGCCACCAAGTGCTGGACAGCGAAGCAGACTTCTCTGCCTTATGCCGACTTTGAGCGACAAAGCCGCTTCTTGAGCGAAGCCCCCGGTGTGGACGAACTCGGTCGCACCCTCGGCAAAAGGCACGCGCACCACGGCCGACTATCCCAACACCACCCTCCTCCCTCCACCACCCTCGACTGGATAGGTCCTGAAATCGGCTACGACTACTCCGTCTCCTTCGACCTCGAAGCCACCGCCGTCAACAAGGGCGACACTCTCTTCACCTCTCCCAATGCCACCCTCTATCTCGCTTCGCCCGAAAGCGGAAAAACTCGCCTTTGTGCGTGAAGGATGCCTCAATGAGTTCGATTATGCGGTGCCCAAGGGCAAGCGCGTGCGTCTGACGCTGCAAGGTAACCGCCACGAAACCCGCCTGCTTGTCAATGGGCGTTTCCATCAAGCGCTCTATCCCTCACTCTTGGTGCTGTTTCGCCCAATGCTGGCGCAGCAGGCGCAACTTCCAATCCATATAGTGCGGCCAAGATGTACTATCAGCGCACCCTCGTCTTCCCCCTCCAACGCACGGGAGCGTTCCACGGAAAAATCATAAACCTGAGTGTGTCGAACTTCATCGAATAGTCGCTCTCCTCTTTCCAAAAGACAAGGGAAGGCAACGCCTGCACAGCTGCGCCCTCCTCTCCACCTCCGCCCTATCCCCCACGGGATAGGGCGGAGGTTTGTTTGTGCCCCCTCGGAAGCGGTACCGGCATTGCCGATGGTGGAAGCGCTTCGCCCCTCACTCGTGGTATGTTCCGCCTCTCCACGGGTGAATTCCGGTGGCATTTCTCCCGCGGGTAGATTTCGTCCCTTCGAGAAGGGACAAACGTTTCTTCGGGAGGAAACAAACGTCCCCTCGCGAAGGGACATTCGTCTCTTCGGGAAGGGACGATGACGGAACGCGTGCGAGAACGAACGGCGAGGGACGTGTGGACGAGCGGAAAGCACGGCACACCAACAGCAGGCAGCGCCCATGGGTGAGGCACCGATCGACACCACTGCGCCCCCGACACCGAGGAGACGGTGTGGGGGCGCAAATGGAAATGAATGGTGATGGGTCAGTGTCGAGGGAAGCTCCAGAAAAAAAGCCTCTGAAGGGAAACCTTAGAGGGCTTGGAGCACGTCATCGACAATTTGTTCCGGCAGGAGGCGGTATTCGCTGAGCAGGGCGGTGTAGTCGTAGCGATCTTGAAACTCGCGCGTGGCCCCGCGGAGCAGCACCTTGCGGTCAGTCATGGCAAAGTGAGCCGCCACCTTTTCGGCCCATCCACCGGCCAGACAGCCATCTTCAAGCGCGACAAAAAGGGTGTGGTCGGCCGCCAGTTCGTCAAGCAATTCAGCATCGACGCCGTTGGCATAGCGGGGATTGACCACCGTGGCGTCCACGCCCTTTGCCGCCAGAGCATCGGCCACCTGATGAGCCAGGTGCAGGAAGTTGCCCAGCCCGAGGAGGGCCACTTTCGTGCCGCGACGCGTCACCACGCTTTTGGGTGTGAGAGAGAAGTCGGAGGCCACCGTCTCGCCCGTGCTCACCACGCGGCTCGGCATGCGGATGGTCACGGCGGTGTGCGTCTGGTGGATCGCCCAGTGGGTCATGGCGATGTATTCCTCCTTCGTGGCGGGCGAGAGGAAAATCATGTTGGGGATGTTGGCAATGAGGGGGATGTCGAAGAAACCGAGGTGGGTGACATCGTTCATGCCGCAGATGGTGGCGTAGGTGAGGAGGAAGAGGGGGGCCGTCTCGTTGACACACACGTCCTGCGCGAGCTGGTCGTAGGCACGCTGCATGAAGGTGGAGGCAGTGGCAAAGACGGGCTTACCACCGCGCTTGGCGATGCCCGAAGCCATGGCCACGGCGGTCTGTTCGGCAATGCCGACATCGACAAACTGCCGGCCGGCACGGCGGCGCACATCGGGTGTGAAACCGAAGAGTGAGGGTGTGCCGGCAGCGATGGCCACAACGGTGGGGTCTTGCTCCATCTCGTCGAGAAGGAGACGGCCGGTGATGTCGGCATAGCTTTCGCCGAAATGGTAGGCCGGTTTCGTTTCTCCAGTGGCGAGGTCGAAGGAAATCCCCAGTGGAAGCGCTCCTTGTGGGCCTCGGCAGGCGCATAGCCGCAGCCCTTGACGGTGTTGATGTGGAGCACGATGGGATGATTGATGTCGCGCACGGCCTCAAAGGCTTCGATGAGCGCAGCCACGTTGTTGCCTTCGGCCACGTAGCGATAGTCGAGTCCCATGGCGCGGAAGAGGTTGTCGGGCGAGGTGCCGTTGGTCTCACGCAGACGGGCCAGCGTCTTGTAGAGTCCGCCATGATTTTCGGCGATGGACATCTGGTTGTCGTTGACGATGATGATGAGGTTCGACCCCAGTTCGGCCGCCGTGTTGAGCCCTTCGAGGGCTTCACCGCCCGACAGACTGCCGTCGCCGATGAGGGCAATCACGTTTTCCGTGCCGCCGCAGAGGTCGCGCCCTTTGGCCAGACCGCAGGCCAAACTGATGGACGTCGAGGTGTGGCCGATGACGAAGAGGTCGTGTTCGGACTCGGAAGGCTCGGTGTAGCCCGACACGTCGTCGTACTTCTCGGGGTTGAGGAAAGCATCGGCGCGTCCGGTGAGCATCTTGTGGATGTAGGACTGGTGGCTCACGTCGTAGATTATCTTGTCGGTGGGCGAGTGAAAGACGCGGTGCAGCGCCACGGTGGGCTCGACCATGCCGAGGTTGGGGCCGATGTGTCCGCCGTGGTCGGAGAGTTTTTGTAGCAGCGCGGTGCGGGCTTCTGTGCAAAGGTCGGTGAGTTGGTCGGCCGACAGCGCCTTGACGTCGGCCGGAGATTGGATGTTTTCTAAGAGCATAGGTAGAACGTTTTGAAGGAATTGCAATCCGGAAAGAGTTATTTACGGATACGAAAAAGGCCCTTGCGCCTTTCTCGGCGTAAAAGCCACCACAAAAGTACGACTTTCCGAAAGATTATTCTTCCCTCTTAGACTGCATTTATCCTTAAAAATATCGAAGATGGATGTAAAACCGCCCGCTACCAGCGCTTGCAGCCACAAAAAACCACGGCGAAAGGTTGCACCCTTATGCGAAAAGTCGTAACTTTGCAGCGCAAACGCAATGGTGGAAATCAGAACGCTGTTGTTTCGTCCTTATGAACATCAAAGAAGTCGTTGAGGCCCTTGAAAAGTTTGCTCCGCTGCCCCTGCAAGAAAGCTACGATAATGCCGGCTTGCAGATCGGAATAACAGGGAGTGAGTGTTCAGGGGCATTATTGTGTCTTGACGTGACCGAAGCGGTCATCGAAGAGGCCGCCCGCGAGGGGCTGAATCTCGTCATTGCCCACCACCCGCTGCTCTTCCGCGGGTTGAAGTGCGTGTCCGACGCCACGCAGGTGGAGCGCTGTGTACGTCTGGCCATCCGCCATGACATTGCGCTCTATGCCTCCCACACCAACCTCGACAATGCACAAGGCGGTGTGTGCCACGAGATGGGCCACCGCCTGGGACTGCAAGAGGTGGAGTTTCTCGATCCGGCTCCCCGATGGACGCAGCGGAAGCGGCATCATCGGGCGGCTGCCGCAACCGGTGGAAGCCCACGCCTTCCTCCGGCAACTCAAAGCCACTTTCGGGGTGGAGAGCCTGCAATATGCCGCTGCCCGGCAGCAACAGGTGCAGCGCATCGCCCTCTGCGGCGGGGCCGGCGACTTTCTCATCGACCGCGCCATCGCCGCCGAGGCCGACCTCTTCCTGACAGGCGAAATCGGCTACCACCGCTTCTTCGGCCACGAGAATGACCTTTGGCTCGCTGCCCTCGGCCACTATCAGAGCGAGCGCTACACCATCGACCTGATGGAACGTATTGTGCACGCGGCCTTCCCGACGCTACCCATCCACAAGACGCGGTGCAACACCAACCCCATCCAATATCTCTAAACCCTACCTTTCAGACAACAAAAACACTTTATCTATATGGCAAGCAAGAAAGAAACCGCCACCGACAACGCGGTGGAACAGAAGCTCAAAAACCTCTATCAGCTTCAGACCAAACTCTCTGAAATCGACAAAATCAAGACGCTCCGCGGCGAACTGCCCCTCGAAGTGCAGGACCTCGAAGACGAAATTGAGGGGCTCACCCACCGCCTCCACAAGTATGAAGAGGAGATTGAGCGCCTCAAAGCCGACATCGAAAAGAAGCGCACCGACATCGATGAGGCACAAGCCATGATGAATCGCTATCAGCAGCAACTCGACGACGTGCGCAACAACCGCGAATACGACAACCTCACGAAGGAAATCGAATTTCAGGGTTTGGAGATTGAACTCCTCAAGAAGAAGATTGGCGAATCCGAACGCCTCATCAACGCCAAGACCAACGATCTCGAACGCGGCCGCGGTGTGCTCGAAGAGCGCCGCAAGGACCTTGACTTGAAGAAGTCGGAACTCGACGAAATCGTGTCGGAAACGAAGGCCGAAGAGGAGAAACTCCGCGAGAAGTCTAAGATGCTCGAAGCCGCCATCGAACCCCGCCTGCTCACCGCCTTCAAGCGCATCCGCAAGAGTTCGCGCAACGGACTGGGCATTGTCTACGTGCAGCGCGATGCCTGCGGCGGTTGCTTCAACAAGATTCCCCCACAGCGCCAGCTCGACATCCGCATGCGCAAGAAAGTCATCGTCTGCGAATACTGCGGTCGCATCATGATCGACCCCGAGCTCGCCGGCGTCAAAATTGAAAAAGCCTGTGGAAGAAAAGCCCAAGCGCCGCACCACCCGCCGCAAGAAGACGGAAGAAGAAGATTGACCCCATCAGTAGACAAAGACACTGTGCTGCCGCCAGAGAATGCTGACGGCAGCGCATTTTTAATTTTCCCCACGCCCTTCTCCCTCCTTTCCCCACGCACCCTCCTCATGAAACTCCACCTTCTCGTTGTGGGGCGCACCGTCGACAAGCATCTCGATGCGCTCATTGCCGACTACGCCGCACGCATCAAGCACTACATGCCCTTTGAACTGGAAGTCATCCCCGAACTAAAAAACGCCAAGTCGCTCACCACCGACCAGCAGAAGGAGCGCGAGGGCGAACTCATCCTCAAAGCCCTGCGCGAAGGCGACCACCTCGTACTGCTCGACGAAGGCGGGCGCGAATTTCGCTCCATCGAATGGGCGGCTCATCTGGAGCAACGGCAGGCCGGCATGGCCCGCCGCATGGTATTCGTGGTGGGCGGACCTTACGGATTTTCGCCCGCAGTCTATGCCGCTGCCCGCGAAAAGCTCTCCCTCTCCCGCATGACCTTCTCCCACCAAATGGTGCGCCTCTTCATCGTCGAACAGCTCTATCGCGCCATGACCATCCTGCGCGGCGAGCCCTATCATCACGAATAAGCCGATGCCCACGCTCCGTTCTCTGCTCTTCGCCCTCCTCGTGCTCGCGGCCTTTTGTGCCGAAGCTCAAATCTTCTCCCCGACCACACACCCCACGGCCACCCAGGAGCGGCGGATGCGCGTACTGTGGTGGAACGTGGAAAACCTCTTCGACACGCTCCACGATGCTGGCTTCGACGACCGCGAGTTTCTGCCCGAATCCGATCGGCGCTGGACCTCCTCACGCTATTGGCACAAACAGGGGGCACTGGCTCGGGTGATTGTGGCGGCAGGCGGTATGCAGCCGGTCGATGTGGTCGGGATGTGCGAGGTGGAAAACGACAGTGTCATTGCCCACCTCACGCACCGCACCCGCTTGGCACGACTGGGCTACAAAGCCGTGGTGACCCACTCGACCGACCGCCGCGGCATCGATCTCGCGCTGCTCTACCAGCCCGAGACGTTTGCCCTCCTCTCTTGGTCGCAACACCCCGTCCCCCACGACAGTCTGCGCGAGCGCCCCACGCGTCCGTTGCTGCTTGTTTCGGGACGTCTCCCCACGGGTGACACCCCTCGACGTGGTGCTTGCCCACTTTCCTTCCCGACGCGGTGGTGCCTATCTCACCGAGCCCTATCGTCTGCGCGCTGCCGGTGTGGCTGTGGCCTTGATGGACAGTTTGGTGCTGCGGCGTACCCGCCCCCTTTTCCTTCTGATGGGCGACCTCAACGACGAACCTTCCAATCGTTCCGTGAGCGAAGTGCTCGCCTCGCGCCTTGTCCCCATATCGGCCGAAGCCCGCCCCTCCCTGCAGCGGGCAACGACGACATCCGCGGCACCTACTTCTTCCGCCGCCGATGGAGTCGCATCGACAATCTGCTCGTTTCCTCCACCCTGCTCTCGTCCACAGCTCCGCTCCCACGCGTCCCGATGCGTGCCGCATCCTGGCTCTTCCGGAACTGCTCGAAGAGGTGAACATCGGTGAGCATCGGCCGCGCCACACCTACCTCGGCCCGAGATACCACGGCGGCATCAGCGACCACCTGCCGCTGCTCATTGACCTGTGGTATTGACCGCAATGCATCACGACATTCACGCCTCGACGCGAAGGGAAACGGCCTCCCACGAGTGTTCCTTTCTCACTCACCACCTTCTTACTTATCCTCCCATCCCTCTGCTTTATGAAATACCTCATCGTCTCCGACATCCACGGCTCCATCAATGCCCTTGACGCCGTGCTCCAACACTTTGAGCGCGAACGCTGCGACATGCTCCTGTTGCTGGGCGACCTCCTCAACTACGGTCCGCGCAACAGTCTGCCTCCAGGTCTCGACCCGCGTGCCGTGGCCGAACGCCTCAACACACTGGCCGACCGCATCGTCTGTGTGCGCGGCAACTGCGACAGCGAAGTCGACCAAATGTTGCTCGACTTCCCCGTCCTTGCGGACTACGCCTGGGTCATCGACGAAGGACGGCGCATCTTCCTCACCCACGGCCATGTCTATGGCGAAGAGTGCCGACCGAGGGGGAGCTTCGACCTCCTCTGCCAGGGACACACCCACCTGCCGCACATCGCTCCGCAACTCGATGGGTCGGTGTGCCTGAACACCGGTAGCCCCACTTTCCCCAAAGGCGGCAACCCACCCACCTTTGCCCTGCTCGACGGCGGCGACCTCTCGCTGCGTCTGCTCGACGGCACGGTGTGGCAATCCTATCAATTCTAATCTCCACTTTCTCCATCCATTATGGCTTATCGTCTCATTGCCCTCGACCTCGACGGCACTCTCACCAATAGTCAAAAAGAAATTTCACCCCGCACCTTCAGCGCCTTGCAGCGCGCACAGGAACAGGGCGTCACAGTGGTGCTCGCCTCGGGCCGCCCCACCTACGGCATCGCACCGCTGGCTGACCAGCTCGTCCTGGACCAACGCGGCGGATACGTGCTCTCTTTCAACGGCGGTCGCATTGTCGACTGGCGCACGAAGGAGGTGATTTTTGAGCAAGTGCTCGACCCGACACTCCATCAGCGGGTCTATGCCTTTGCTCAACGCGAAGGTCTGCCCATCGTGACCTACACCAAGGGCGAAATCCTCTGCAACAGCGAGCCCAACCACTACATCGCTCTCGAAGCCGGCATCAATCACCTGCCCGTGCGCCACGCTCCCGACTTCTTGGCCACAATAGCAGCACTGCCTCACGGTGTGCCCAAATTCCTCATGGGCGGTGACCCCGAACGCCTCGTGCCTCTCGAAGAGGAGATGAAGGCGGCCTTGGGGGCAGAGATGGAGATTTGTCGTTCCGCCCCATTCTTCTTAGAACTCATGCCCCGCGGGGTGGACAAGGCGCTTTCGCTCGAACGCTTGTTGGCTCATCTCGGGCTGTCCCGTGAAGAGAGCATCGCTTGCGGAGACGGAGGCAACGACCTCACTATGATTCGCTTTGCCGGCCTTGGGGTGGCGATGGCTAACGCTGAAGACTACGTCCGAAACGAAGCCGACCACATCACCCTGTCGAACGACGAGGATGGTGTGGCCGAAGTGTTGGAGCGCTTTGTGCTGAAATGAAAAAAATTAGCGCTTGTCTTGCTCTTGGCGAAAGCGCTGGAGGACTTCTTGAAATCCTGCTGTGCGCAGGGCTTTGTATATGTTGTCGAACGCCTTTTCCCAATCGGTGTCGAGCGAGAAGGGCGTGAAGTTGGAGCAGGTGCTGTTGACAAACTGCAAGGAGGTCGTCTCGTCGGGGTCGACGAAGGCGGGATGTGCCAAGGTGGCATCGCGAAACATCATCTTGAGCCGGGCGTGGTCGGCCTCGCTGATGTTCTGGTCAGTCACTTCGATTTGGTAGAGCGTGAGGAAGTCGGCCAGATGGTAGGCTTGATTGTCGAGCCAACGGTCGCGCGAGGGAGTGATGGCAGCATCGGCTTTCCGCTGCAGTGAGACTAGGGCTGCGTTTTTGAACGTGGCCAGCCGCATCGGGACAAAGCCGGCCATCGAGTTGCCCATGGTGCGCGCACTATTTTCCAACTCAAATTGGTAGACCGTCTGCGCCTGCACCGAGACACCGGCCAGTAGCGACAGCAGGAGAATGAGAAGCGTTTTTTTCATGAGAGGATACCTTATTATATATAGCGTGTGATGGAGCGTTTTTTCAAGCAACGGAATGTGAGAGGTCGGCTCAGCGGCGGATGCGCTCGGCATTGTTCTTGGCAAAGTCAGCCCACGAGGCACTGCTCTTGCGAGAGCGGGCAGCCTTGGCGGTGGCAGTGTGAAGAGTTCCTTTCACCCCGCGCTGCATCGTGGAGAGATGGTGGCAGTAGGCCGCTGCCAGCGCGTCGGTAGCATCAAGGAAGGGGAGCATCTGATCGTCGGCAATGGCAAGCAAGCGTTGCATGAGTGCGGCCACTTGTTCTTTGGAGGCGGCTCCCGTACCGGTGATGGCTTGTTTGATTTGCATCGGAGCGTATTCGCAGATGGGGATTTGCCGCGCAATGGCCGCCGCAATGACCACCCCTTGTGCCCGCCCGAGTTTGAGCATCGACTGCACGTTTTTGCCGAAGAAGGGCGCTTCGATGGCCAGTTCATCGGGATGAAAGGCATCGATGATGCCCATGATGCGCTCGTAGATGCGGCCGAGTTTGAGGTAGACATCGCTCACCCGCCGCATGTCGATGACGCCCATCGCCAGCATCTTCACCTCCCGACCGCGCACAGAGAGCAGTCCGTAGCCCAGCACATTGGTGCCGGGGTCGACACCGAGAATGATACGTTCGGTAAGTGTCGTTTTGCTAACTTTCATGCGGCAAAAATACGCAATAAGGAAGAATGCTTGAAAATTATTCTATAAAAGTTTGTTATTCCCTACGAATTTGTTTGCTTTTCAGAATTAAATGTTTACTTTTGCCGACGTAAATCACTTCAAAATACCTATTTACAATGATGAAAAAGTATTTTTTTCGTGCTGGCATCAGCACTTGTATTAGGCACTGCCAGTGCAGCCGCTCAAGCTGTGATCACTTTCAAGAAGACCACACACAACTTTGGTAAGTTTGCCGAAGACAAAGAACAAGCTTACGAATTTGTCTCACACCAACACCGGCGACAAGCCTCTCGTCATCGAGCAGACCGTTGCCTCCTGCGGTTGCACCGTTCCCACCTACACGCAGGAACCCGTAGCCCCCGGCAAGACCGGCAAGATTAAGGTGGTCTACAACGGCCGCGGCAAGTTCCCCGGTCATTTCCAGAAGTCCATCTCCGTTCGCTCCAACGCTTCCAACTCTTTGGAACGCATCTACATTGAGGGCGACATGACGGCCGCTCCCAAGGAAGGCGACAAGAAGTAAAAAAATCACCGCCTCGCTTTCTGAGCATCCCAGTGATGCTCCGATGACATCCCACCATCTTATCCGCCTCCTTTTTGTCGAGGGGTTAGGATGGTGAGATTTGTTTATTCCCCTTTCTTCTTTTTCACCAGAAAAACCTTTTTCCCCTATGGCAAACAACAACCACCTCGTCATTATGGCCGGCGGTGTCGGCAGCCGCTTTTGGCCGATGAGCAGCGAAGCCCGCCCCAAACAATTCATCGACATTCTGGGCTGTGGGCGCACCATGATACAGCTCACTTTCGACCGCTTCGAGGGGATAATCCCTCCCGAAAAACGTGTGGGTGGTCACCTCAGCACGCTATGCCGACTTGGTACGGGAGCAACTCCCCCAAGTGCCGGTGGGCAACATCCTCCTCGAACCCTGCATGCGCGGCACTGCCCCCTGCATCTGCTACGTGTCGTGGAAAATCAAGAAGCGCAACCCTCGTGCCTGCGTGGTGGTCACCCCTGCCGACCAAAAGGTGGGCGACATCCCCGCATTCCGCACCGCCATCACCGAGTCGATAGACTTTGCTGCGGAGACCGACGCCATCGTCACCCTCGGCATCAAGCCCACCTTCCCCTCCACCGGCTACGGCTACATCAAGGCCGACCTCACCTACTCCTCCTCACGGCGGCAAAACATCTATGCCGTCGACCAGTTTCGCGAAAAAGCCCAACTTGAAACCGCCCAAGAATACATCGCCCAACCCAACTACTTCTGGAACTCCGGCATCTTCGTATGGAGTGTTTCTACCATCGTCAATGCCTTCCGCGTCTACGCTCCGCAGACGTCCGCCATCTTCGAACAGCTCCTCCCCGACTACGACACGCCGCGTGAGCAAGCCCTCATCGACGAGCGCTTCCCCGAGTGCGAAAAACATCTCCGTCGACTACGCCATCATGGAGAAAGCCACCGAAGTCTACGTCCGCCCATCGGCCTTCGACTGGAGCGACCTGGGCACATGGAGTTCCCTCCACGAGCAACTGCCGCACGACCCTTACGGCAACTCCATCGTCGGCACCGACGTGAGCCTCTTCGACACCACCGGCTGCATCGTCCACACTTCCGGCCACAGAAAAGTCGTGGTGCAAGGTCTCGAAGACTGCATCGTGGTGGAAAAAGACGATGCTCTGCTCATCTGCAAGCTCTCGAAGAGCAACGCATCAAACTCTTCCACTAATCCCATCGACCGCACAACCTCGTCTCGTTCCCGAAAACCACCGCACGCCTTGGTTTTTCGGGAATGTTTTCGCTATCCCTGACACATGCCCCACTTCACCCAAACACCTCGACTGGTACGCCCAAAACGGTCGCGACCTCCCTTGGCGCGACACCACCGATCCCTACCGCATCTGGATTTCAGAAATCATCCTTCAGCAGACCCGCGTGGCACAGGGCTACGACTACTTCCTGCGTTTCGTTCGCCGCTTCCCCACGGTCGACACGCTGGCCGCCGCCTCACAGGACGAGGTGATGCAGCAATGGGAGGGACTGGGCTACTACTCCCGGGCTCGAAACCTCCACGCTGCAGCCCGACAAATCGTGGAGCACGGCACTTTTTCCCACCGACTATGCCGGTGTGCGGGCTCTCAAAGGCGTGGGCGACTACACCGCGGCGGCCATCTGCTCCTTTGCCTACGGGCTGCCCACGGCCGTGGTCGACGGCAATGTCTATCGCGTTCTGGCCCGCCACTTCGGCCTGTCGACACCCATCGACACCACGGCAGGGAAAAAAACAATTTGCCGATCTCGCCGCCCGGCTCATCGATCCTCACCGCCCCGCGGCCTACAACCAAGCCATCATGGACTTCGGCGCCACCCAGTGCACGCCCCGCTCGCCCCGCTGCCTCGTCTGCCCGCTGGCCGACAGTTGCGCCGCGCTCGCGGCCGGCACCATCGAAGCGCTCCCGGTGAAGTCGAAGAAAACCGCCGTCGCCCACCGCCACTTCGTCTACCCTCATCCTCCAGACCACCGAAGGCGAAATGCTCGTGCGCCGCCGTCCCACGGGCGACATCTGGGCCGGACTCTACGAACCACCGCTGCTCGAATTTCCCGAGATGCCCTCACTCGCTACCCTCGTCGACCACCCCGCGGTGCACGCCCTCGGCCCCTGTCTCACCTTCCGCCCCGTCGTCCTCGGCCTGACCCACGTCCTCACCCACCGCCGCATCCACGCCGACTGCTATCTCGTGACCCACCTCGACCCCGCCCGGCTCGCCCACCATCCGCTCTGGGGCGACTATCGCCGGTTGTCCCTCGCCGAGCGCAGCACGGTAGCTTTCCCTCGTCTGGTCAATATCCTCTTCGACCATCTCGACCGCCGGGAATGAACGAAACTCCCCATCGCTACAACATAGGCGATGGGGAGTTTTCGTAAAAACGAGGTACGACTTACACTTCATCGAGGGAGATGCGATGCGAAGGACGGACATTGCGGAAGTCGCGCGGTGACATCCCCGTGACCGACTTAAACTGGGCGCTCAGATGGGCAGCGCTGGAATAGTGGAGCCGGTAGGCGATCTCGGAGATGGTGAGCTCGTCGTAGATGAGCAGTTCCTTGACGCGCTCAATCTTCTGCAGGATGCAGTAGCGCTCTATAGTGATGCCGCGGTCGGTGGAGAAGAGGGTGCTGAGGGTGGCGTAGTTGGTGTGCAGGCGGTCGGCGAGGAAGTCGGAGAGATTTTGCTTGCCCATGAGGTGCGGATCGGATACATAGGCAATGACGGCGGTGCTGATTTGGTCGATGGTGCGCGCCCGCCGGTCGCTGATGAGTTCAAACCCGAGGAGCGAAAGCTCCTGCTCTATCTGTGCCGTTTGGTCGGGCGTCAGGTCGTGGGCAAAGACCACTTCGCCCAACTCAATGCTCCTCGTGGGGAGATTGAGGCGTTCAAAGAGTTGTTCGACCACCATCTTGCAGCGGTTGCACACCATGTTCTTAATGTGGATGACGTTGCCGGGCATAAACCAGAGGATTTGAAGGGGAGTTAGGAAATGGAAATCTCGTAGCCGAGTTGGCTCACCGCCGTGCAGATGGCCTGAGCATCGGCCCTGCCTTTCACACGGGCTTCGCCGCGCTCCAAGTTCACCTCGACGTCTTCGACGCCCTCGACCGAACGGATGGCGCGCTCCACATTGTGCTGGCAGTGGTGGCACGACATGCCGCCAACGGAGAAGGTTTGCACCTTCGTGTCATGGGCATGCACCGCCGGCGCGATGCGGCGTTTGCGGAGCGGGTCGATGACAAAGGCGTTGAAGAGCAGGAGCAGGAGCAGTCCCGTGGACAGCCACTGGTAGAGCGGCGTGACGGGAGTGCAGCTGTCGTGCATCTCGCCGGCAAAGGTGGGGATGAACCATTCGTGGGGGAGGAGGTAGTCGATGCCCAAGGCAAAGGCCACGGCACCGCCGACGATGGAGATGAGGTAGAACACAAGGGTGCGGCGGCCCAGCACTTTGTTGATGACCAGGATGGAAGCGACATTGCAAGCCGGGCCGGCCATCAAGAGCACCAGAGCCGCGCCGGGCGACAGCCCTTTGAGCATCAGCGCTGCCGCGATGGGGATGCTTCCGGTGGCGCAGAGATACATCGGCACCGCCAGCAAGAGCACCAGCACGATGCTCAGGAGGGGCGTATTGACGTAGTCGGCAAAGAAACTTGCCGGCACAAAGGCGGTGATGAGCCCCGCCACGATGAGTCCGATGATGAGCCATTTGCCGATGTCCTGCATCATGTCCACAAAGCCGTAGCGCAGAGCCAGAAGCAGTTTTGCCCCAAAGCCTTGGGGCGGTTCGGGCGCCTGGGTGAGCGTCGCACGTCCCCTCGCAGCAGCAGTGGCCGGTGTGCTCGTGGACAGCGGCAGGCGTGTCGGCGGCGGCGTTGTCATCGCTGTTGCGGTCAAAGCGATTGATCAGCACACCCCCGAACACCGAAGTGACGAGTGCCGCAAGAGGGCGGATGATGGCAAAAGGAAGTCCCAGCAGCGAGAAGGTGGCGATGATGGAGTCGACCCCCGTCTGGGGGCGTGGCGATGAGAAACGAGACCGTCGCGCCCTTCGATGCCCCTTCGCGGCGCAGGGACATGGCCGTGGGCAGCACCCCGCAGGAGCAAAGCGGAAGCGGAATACCGAAAAAGCGCGGCCAGAAGCACGGAGCGCAGATTGCCTGCCGAGAGGTATCGGCTGTAAAGGCGGCCGGGCACAAAAGCATGCATCAGGCCGGCAATCAAGAACCCCAGAAGGAGGTAGGGGGCCATCTCGTTGACCAAGTTGAGAAAGTCTGTCATAACGTTGCGGTTTGTTGTATTGTTGTATTGTTGTTCTGCATCGGCAAAGGTAGTGGCTTTTACACGACAAGGTGTTACAGAATTTTCAGTAAAACTTATCTCCCTCACGTTTTCATCACGCCTTCCGTTGCAGACGACTTCGCTTTTTCGAGCACAAAGGTACGCCAAAAAGTCCACATTCATCGCTCCCGCCCTACTAATAATCATGAAAAACATTTCTTCAATCCACTGCAATCCCCTACCTTTGCAGCACAACTTCAACCCCTTCCAATCCCTCTTCGTCCTTATGTTTATCCTCGACCAACACCCCTCCGCGACCTTCTCCTCGCGCTCCGCCCCAACGCCAACACCGCCTTCACCCAATCCCTGCACCCCGGCATCGACAACGTCCTCGGCCTGCGTGTGCCCGACCTCCGCGCTTTGGCGCGGCGCATCGTCAAGAGCGGCCGCTGGCCGGACTATCTCTCCGATCCGGGCCATGAATTTATGGAAGAGCGCATGCTCCACGGCCTCGTGCTGAGCCTCATCCCGGTGGACGATGTGGAGGCCTCACCTCGCCCGCGTCTCCACCTTCGTGCGCCAAATCAACTCCTGGTCGGTGTGCGACGTGTTTGCCTTCTCGGGCGGAAAGCACTTTGTCGCAGCCCATGCCGACCGCCTTTGGCCTTACCTCTGCACGTGGATGGAAAGCCCGCACGAGTACGAGGTACGGTTTGGCGTGGTGATGACGTTGCAATACTTCATTGACGAAACCCATATCCTTCCCCTATTGGAGTGCTATGCCGGCATTGCCCACGAGGGCTACTATGTGCGCATGGCCGTGGCCTGGGGCGTGTCGTATGCCTACATCGCCTTTCCCGAAGTCACCCTCGCCTTTCTCCGACAAGAGCGCCTCCCCGCATGGACGCACAACAAGGCCATTCAGAAGATTTGCGAGTCCCGCCAGGTGGACAAGGCGGACAAAGAAGCCCTCCGAGCTTTGAAGCGCAAGGGTGAACCTCCCATCTCACGAGTTCAGTACTCTCTTCAACCTTCCAACATGAGGCGGTAGCCCACGCCGTGGACGTTGTGGATGTGGAGGCGCGGGTCGAGGGCAAGCTTGGTGCGCAGGCGGGAGATAAACACATGGAGCGAACGCGCATTGCTCACCGTGTCGTTCCCCCACAGCGCGAGGAGGAGGGGCGTGCGCTCCACCACCCGACCCGGCGCACGGAAGAGGCGCTCGAGGATGGCCGCCTCGCGAGAGGACAGCCCTTGCGAAGTCTCGTCGTCGGCCGTGAGGAGCTGCCCGGCCGGATGGAGGGTGAAACGCCCCAGGGTGAGCGTTGCCGAGGAGGGCACGGGCTCAGGCGGTGCAGCAGCGGCAGCGATGGGCGGCGGCTGCGCCCCCTGCCGCCGGAGGACCGCCTCGATGCGCACCAGCAGTTCGCGCATGGCAAAGGGCTTGCGCAGATAGTCGGTGGCTCCCATCTTGAAGCCGCTCACCACATCGTCCGTGTCGATGCGTGCCGTGAGCACAATCACTGGTGTGTCGGCATCGATGCTGCGGATGTGGCGCAGGAGGGTGAAGCCATCCATCTGCGGCATCATCACGTCGGTCACCACGAGGTCGGGACGCTCCTCGTGGTAGCGCTGCAAGGCCGTTCGGCCATCGGGAGCGAGCGCCACCCGATAGTCGAGCATGCACAGAGTGTCGCGCAGGATGTGGGCGAGGTCTGTTTCGTCTTCGGCAATGAGGATGAGGGGAGATTTCATAAGCAAAAGAGGAGGATAAAAGGTGAACCGGTCTAAGCATCGGGCAACCAGAAGCGCACCGTTGTGCCCGAGGCGGTGGGGACGATGCCGATGCGACCGCCGTGGAGTTCGACGAGCGAACGGACATAGAAGAGCCCCAGACCATAGCCGCGCACCTCGTGCCGATCGCCTTGCGGCACGCGGAAGAACTTCCGGAACACCCGCTCACGATAGCGGGCCGGAATGCCGATGCCACGGTCCGTCACCGAAAAGACGATGCGCCGACGGGCCTTGTCGCGCTCCACAAGGAGGTCGACCTCCGCCTGCTCGGGCGAATACTTCACGGCATTGTCGATGAGATTGCTCAGCACGTGGGTGAGGTGGTCGGCATCGGCGCGGACGGTGAGGCCCTCGGGGACGACCTGCACAAAGATGCTCACCGGCTTCGTGGCTTTGAGCTCGTGTTCGTCCTGCAAGCGGTGGAGGAGCGAGAGGAGGTCGACGACGGTGAGGTGGAGCCCGGCCGGAGCAAAGGCGGGCCTACTGACGGCAAGCAACTGCTCCACCATGGCGGCAAGGCGCTGCAACTGCCGGCGCGAGGTGGCGAGCAGGTGGCGCCGCCGCACGGGTCGAGGTCGCCGCCGAAGTCGGCCAAGGCTTCGTGGGCAGCGAGCGCCACGGCGATGGGCGTTTTGAGTTCGTGGGTGATGTTGTGGGTGAAGTCGCGGGCCGTGGCTTCGAGTTGGCGGCGCAACATCAGCAGGCGGATGAGCCAAATCCCCGCACCCAGCAGCAGCACGAAAAGCAGCCAGACAGGCCACATCTCCCTGCAACACCAACGGCACCACGCTTTCTCGCCGCAGCACATAGGCACGAAGGTGGTCGTTGTCAAGGTAGAGGGTGTCGGACGCTGCCAGACGCGGATGGGCCGAAAAGAGCCACCAGCGGCGGTAGGTGTGGTTTGCGACAAAGAGCGTGCGCCCTTCGTCGAGGCTTTCCCACCGCAGTTCGTAGGCGATGGGCAGGCCGTCGGTCACAAAGGCGGCGTGCAGGAGGCTGTCGGTGGTGCGCGGTTGCAGCGGCAGCCAGGCATCGAGCGTCTCGTGCTGACTGCGTTGCATCTCCAGCGCCACGGCATGGGAGGGGTCGCGGTCCTGCGCGGACGCCCCGAAGACGGCGCGGTGGGTGGGAAAGTTGAAGAGCAGATTGTCCACCTCGTTCTGCCGGTGGGTGCGCAAGGCCAACTCTTGCAGGTCGGCCTCGGCCAACCGCCGACCGATGCGCAGCTCCTTCTCCTCCACCCTTTGGGCGAAGTTCTCAGCTATCCACTAAAGCTCCAAAAGCCCGGCACCATCAAGATGCCGAGCGAAAGCAGAAAGAGGAATTGTCGAGAGGAGATGCGCATCGGTCGGAGCGTTTAGACGGGAGGAAAAAGCATTAAGTAGGTCTTCAAAATTAATCGTAGCTATTTTAGTCGTAGGTAGTTCTCTACTTTGATACCATCTTTATTTCCCTTCTTCGCAAAGACGACCTGACGAAAAAAAGGAAACAAATATAGTATCAATTAATTCTGAACACCTACTCACTCAGCGCGAAGCGCACAGGCACCGAGAAGGTGGTGTCTACCTTTTTGCCCTTTCTCGTGCCGGGTTTCCACTTACCGGGGAGCGCCGCCACCGCGCGCACGGCTTCGGTATCGAGCAGAGCATTGCCCGTGGACGTCCGGATGTGGACGCCGGCAATGCGGCCTCGCTTCGTGACGGTGAACTTCACGATGGCCATGCCTTCAATGCCTTCGGCGATACACTCCGCCGGGTAGCGTGCCGCAAGGTCTTTCTTCAGTTGCACGTTGCCGCCTTGGTAGACGGGCTGCGTGTCGACGGTGAACTTCTTTTGCTTTTGCTGCGGTGGCAGCCCTTCGTCGGAGGTGGTGTCGACGATGGTGATGCGCTCGCCGGCGAAGTCCATGCAGGAGGCAAAGGCCGCCGATGTGCAAGCGGCCGAGAGGGTGATGAGACAGAAGAATAAGCGTTTCATGACGTAAAGGTGTTGAGGGTGGAACATAATACTTAACACTTCGCGAAGGGTTGGGCGTCATCATCGGTCGCCTCGAGGTCGGGATGACTGACACTGCGAAATTACAGTTTTCGCCCAAGCGCTCCAAATGCCTGCCCCGAAAAGTGCCTTTCGCCCCGAAAAGATAAGTTTACCGCAAGCCTTCTTAAGCCTTGATAAGCCTTTCGGCCGTCCGGCTCGCGCCCTTGTGGGAGTTTCAAACGTCGAAACACTGAGTTTCAGACGTTGAAACACAAAGTTTCAGACGTTGAAACACCGAGTTTCAGACGTCGAAACTGAGAGTTTCAGACGTCGGAAACTGGAGCAACAGATGACCTGCCGTCGCGGAGGAGAGGGAGCGGAAGGGGAAAGCGGGGAAGAAAATGCCGGGGTCGGAGGTAAAATAATCAAGTTTATATGCTCGCATCTGCTTTTTAATCCTTATATTTGCCCGCAAAAACACACGGATTACCCAACGAAACACGCTGACAACTATGCAAACCTTTCGCAACATCTATGGCATCGGCGAAGCTGTCTACGACATCATCTTCAAAGACGACATGCCGCAAAGCGCCGTCCCGGGAGGCTCGACTCTCAACTCGTTTATCACCCTCGGCCGCTGCGGCCTCCACCCCTCGCTCATCACCGAGACGGGCGACGACCTCGTGGCGGGGCTCATCCGCCGCTACATGGAGCACAACGGCGTGCGCACGGACTTTGTGCAGACCCATCCCGGCACGAAGAGCCACCTTTCGCTCGCCTTCCTCAACGAGCAGAACGATGCGCAATATGAGTACTACCGCGACCACGAGAACGCGGCCATCACGGCTCGACTGCCCGTGATGACGGCCGACGATGTGGTGATGTTCGGCTCCTACTTCTCCATCAATCCCGAAATCCGACCCCACACGCTGCGATTTCTCGAAACGGCCCGGCAGGCCGACGCCACGATTTATTACGACCTCAACTTCCGCAAGAACTATCGGAACCGAGTGGGCGAACTCCTGCCCTCGATTGAGGAGAACATGCGCTTTGCCACCGTGGTGCGCGGTTCGCTCGAGGACTTCGGCTACTTGTTTGACCTGACCGACCCGGACGAAATCTACGAGCGCCACATCCGCCCGCACTGCCCGCACTTCATCTGCACCGACGGCGGGCGCGAGGTGGTGGTGTTCGACGGGCGCGGCGGCCGCCTGCGCTTCGATGTGCCGGAGGTGACGACGTTGAGCACCATCGGAGCGGGCGACAACTTCAACGCGGGTTTTGTCTACGAAACCATCCTGCTGGGCCTGCGGCGTGCCGACTTCGAGGGGCTTTCGCCCGAGCTGTGGACGGCACTCATCATGCGCGGTCAGGAGTTTTTCGCTCCATGTGGTGCAAAGCTATCAGAACTATGTGGACACGGCTTTCGGCAGTACGCACCGCCTGCCGCAGAGCTATTGAGGAGTTTTGCCTTATGAGACACGAGTTTTTCTCTTCGCCGCCGGTGCGCGCTGTCCGGTGAAGTCCTCTGTCCTTGATTTGCCCACAAAGAGTGGGAGCGAAAGCAAGAAAAAGCCTCGTTTTGCTTTTGCCTTTCGCCCAACAAATGGTAATTTTGCAGCGTTTAGAAACACCCTATATCTTATGGAAAGAAACGACAGTCTGGTCATCATCCCCACCTACAACGAAAAGGAAAATGTCGAAGCCATTGTCCGCGCCGTGACTTCGCTTGAAGAGCACACCTTCGATGTGCTCATCATCGACGACGGTAGTCCCGACGGCACCGCCGACATTGTCAAAGCGCTGATGGCCGGCGAACTGGCCGAGCGCCTGCACCTCGTGGAGCGCAGCGGCAAGCAGGGCCTGGGCACGGCCTACATCTGCGGCTTCAAGTGGGCGCTGGAGCACGGCTACGACTACATCTTTGAGATGGACGCCGACTTCAGTCACGACCCCAAGGACCTGCCCCGCCTTTACAAGGCCTGCGCCGAAGAGGGCTACGATGTGGCCATCGGCAGCCGCTACGTGTCGGGGGTCAACGTGGTCAACTGGCCCATGGGTCGCGTGCTGATGAGCTATTTTGCTTCGAAATATGTGCGCTGCGTCACGGGCCTGCCCATCTGCGACACCACCGCGGGCTTCAAGTGCTACCGCCGCCGCGTGCTGGAGACCATCGACCTCGATGCCATCCGCTTCAAAGGCTACGCTTTCCAGATAGAACTCAAATTTACCGCCCACCGCTTAGGCTTCAAGATTAAGGAAGTGCCGGTCGTCTTCGTCAATCGCCGCCTCGGCACGAGCAAGATGAGCGGTGGCATCTTTGGCGAAGCGCTCTTCGGCGTGATGCGCCTGCGCTGGGCCGCACTGACGGGACAAATCCGTCCACGCAAAGTCTAAACATTTGCTTCTCGCGATGCGACAGTGGTTTCCTCTCACCGTGGCATCGCCTTCATTTTGTTTCAAATTCTTCCTGCCATGTCTTGCAGAATTCAGATTAAGAACGCCACGATTGTCAATGAAGGGCGCTCCTTTGTGGGAGTGTGCTCATCGACCACGACCGCATAGACGAAAATCCTCACCAGCCCCGATGCCGTGCCCGAACTCCCCGCCGACGAGGTGGTCGATGCCACGGGGTGTTACCTCTTGCCGGGGGTGATTGATGAGCACGTGCACTTCCGCGACCCGGGTCTCACGCACAAGGCCGACTTCTCGACCGAGAGCTTGGCCGCTGCCGCAGGCGGTGTGACCACGATTCTCGACATGCCCAACACGCTGCCACCGAGCGTGACGCGCGAAGCAGTCGTGGAGAAGCTCAGCATCGCCGCCGAGTCGTGCCACGTCAACTTTGGGTGCTTCATCGGTGCCACACGCACCAACATCGACCAACTGCGCAACATCATGCCCAACCTCGTGGCCGGCATCAAGCTCTTCATGGGCAGCAGCACGGGCGAAATGGAGGTGGAAGGCGACGATGCACTCACCGCCATCTTCGAGCAAAGCCGCCTGCCCATCGTGGTGCATTGCGAGGACAACGCCACCATCGCGGCCAACATGAAGGCGCACAAAGCGCAATATGGCGACGACCCGGACATCGCCCACCACCCTGCCATCCGAAGCGAAGAAGCGTGCTATCGCAGCACCGCCAAAGCCATCGAACTGGCGCGGCTCACGGGTGCCCGCCTCCACGTGGCGCACATCACCACGGCTCGCGAACTCGAACTCTTCGATCCGGCCGACAGCCGCATCACCGCCGAAGCCTGCCTGCCCCACCTCATCTTCTCCGACACGGACTATCGGCGATTGGGCAGCCGTATCAGGTGCAACCCCGCCATCAAAACCGAGGCCGACCGTGCCGGACTACGTGCCGCCCTCACCGATGGGCGCATCCGTTGCATCGGCACCGACCACGCGCCCCATCTCCTCCGCGAGAAAACCGGTGGTGCGGCCCGCGCCACGAGCGGGATGCCCTTTGTGCAGTTTTCCCTCGTCTCGATGCTCGACCTGGTCGATGAAGGGGTGTTGCCCATCGAGCGCCTGGTCGAACTCATGTGCCACAACCCGGCGCGCGTCTTCGGCATCGAAAACCGCGGTTTCCTGCGTGAAGGCTACATGGCCGATCTCGTCCTGCTCCGCCCCCATTCGCCGTGGACGCTCACGCCCAACCGCATTTTCTCCAAGTGCAACTGGAGTCCGATGGAGGGGCACACGTTCCACTGGCGCATCGAACGCACCTATGTCAATGGCTACCCTACTCTACAACAACGGACAAATCACCAACGATGGACACCACGGCCGAATGATTACCTACATGCCGCGCCGCGCCCTCGCCGATAATCCTCGCCGACTTATGCTCGTCCACTACGCGCTCCACCAACTCACCGACTACGTCAACTGGACCTTCTTCCTCTTTGCTTGGAACATCAAGCCCAAGTTTGCCACCGTGGCCGATGTCCTCGCCACCCACGACTGTCCGGCCTGTCGCGAAGGCTGGATAAGTGGATTTCCGGAAGAGGAACAAGCTGAAGCCCGCGAAACCCTCCGCCTCTACCTCGATGCGCAAGACCGCCTGCGCCGCCTCGACGAGGCCGGCATCAAAGTGCACGCCCTCTTCCGACGCTTCCCAGCCTACAGCGAGGGCGACAACATCATCGTCACCCATCCCGACGGCAGCACCCTCACCCTCCCTTCCTCCGCCAGCAGCACCAACAGACCGACCGCCCCAACCTCTGCCTCTCCGACTTCATCGCGCCAAAGGGCTATGTCGATGCCGACCACGTGGCCGACTACCTCGGTGCTTTTTGCCGTATCGGTCGACACCGTCCCCGAGCTCGACAATCCGGACGACCCCTACGAACGAATGCTCATCCAGGTCCTGCTCGACCGCATGGCCGAAGCCGCCACCGAGCGCTTCCACCAAGACATCCGCACCACCCACTGGGGCTATGCACCGCACGAAACTCTCACCCAGGCCGACCTGCTGGCCGAACGCTACCAAGGCATCCGCCCCGCCGTGGGCTATCCCTCCATCCCCGACCAGAGTTTCAACTTCCTGCTCCGCGACCTCATCCCCCTCGACAGCGTGGGCATCTCCCTCACCGAAAAATGGGATGATGCGCCCCCACGCCTCGGTGAGCGGACTGGTGTTTGCCCACCCCGCTTCCCACTATTTCGCCATCGGACAGGTCAGCGACGAACAACTCTCCGACTACGCCCGACGCCGCGGCACCACTCTCGAACAAATGCTCAAATTCGTACCCAAGAAATGAACCCTCTCACCCTCCTCTACCACCTCTATCAGCTCGTCTTCATCGCCCCCTTCCTCCTGCTCACCACCTTCTTCACCGCCTTCTTCACCGCTTTCGGGTGCATGCTCGGCCTCTCGCGGTGGTTTGCCTTCACGCCCAGCAAACTGTGGGGATGGACGCTCATCCGCTCCCTTTTCATCCCCGTCACGGTCGAAGGTCGCCACCACCTACAGCCCGGCCAGAGCTACGTCTTCGTGGCCAACCACCAAGGCGCGTTCGACATCTTCTTCCTCTCCGGCTTCCTCGGCCGCGAGTTCAAATGGATGATGAAGCAATCGCTCCGCCGCATCCCCCTCGTGGGCTATGCCAGCGAAAAGGCCGGCTTCATTTTCGTCGACAAATCTACCCGCCAAGGCATCATCAACACCATGCGCACCGCCAAGGCCCGCTTGCAAGGCGGCACCTCTCTCGCCGTCTTCCCCGAGGGCGCCCGCAGTTTCACGGGCCACATGGGCGACTTCCGCCGCGGTGCCTTCCAGCTCGCCGACACCCTCCAACTGCCCGTCGTGCCCATCACTCTCGACGGCTGTTTCGACCTCCTGCCCCGCATGCGCGGCTTCGGTTTCGTCACGTGGCATCCCCTCCGCATGGTCATCCACGCTCCCATCGCCCCCATCGGCAAAGGCGCGGACAACCAAAAGCACCTGCTCGACGAGAGCTACCGCATCATCATGGCCGCCCTCCCCGAGCGACACCAAGGCTACGTGAAGAACGCCGACCAGTAGCGCGCCGCCGGCCCATCTCCCCCAAGGCATGATGAACCCTCAGACCTCTTTTTGGGTCTGTCTCTCAGATATGCCGCCATATTTCAGCAAATATGGCGGCATATCCCAAATGCCCCCCGACCGCCCTCCACCAAGATGACGTCTCAATCGGACGAAGATGACGTCATATTCTTCCAAGGGTGATATCACATTCCAAAAAATATGATATCACATTTTTCTCACCGAGCCGAACGACACCTTATATAGTGTTTCCACCGCCGACACATCTGCCTAACCACCTCCCCTGCTCACATCATGATTTCTGCCTCGCCGCTCCTCCGCTTGCTGCTCCCGATGGCTGCCGGCATCGCTCTGGGAGAATGCACCTACAATCGCCTCGCCCCACAGCCCGACCTCACGCTCGGGTTGTGGGGCGTGGTCGTTGCGGCCGTGATCGGGGCTTTGGGATCGGGGCGGAAGGTCCGGCGGACACTTCGGCATGTGCAAAATGGGCTGTTCGTCGTCGCGGCGTTCCTTTTGGGAGTACTCCTTTTGTGGGGCGAACGCCGCGGGCAGGCAGCCGTTTGGCCGACCCACGACAACACCACGATGCCCCTTGCGGCAAACTATCGCGCCAGAGTGTGCGACCTCCCGAAGCCCACGGCGAAGGCATGGCGCGCACGGCTGTTGCTGATGGACGGGGCAAACCGCGGGCAAACCATCGAAGCCATCTTGGTCGACCGCCGCCGGCCGCTCCGTTTGGGCGATGTCGTAGTCGGTCATTTTGCAGTCCAGGCGCTTCGACCGCATCGCAATCCCGGGCAGACCGAACGCGCCCCCTTCCTTCGCCGGCAAGGCGTGACGGGCACAGCCCTGTGTTTTGCCCGCCAGTGGCGGGTGCTTTCGGCCTCCACACCGCTCACGCTGAAGGAGCGCGCCCTGCTGCTGCGCGAGCGCTGGGTGGCGCAATATCACGCCCATTTTTCCGGCGCACGACATGGCAGTGCTCTCGGCCATGACGCTGGGGCATCGGGGACTGGTCGATGCCGAAACACGGGCGCTCTACAGCGAGACGGGGGCCAGTCACGTCCTGGCGCTGTCGGGGTTGCACCTCGCCATCCTCTATGCCCTCTTCGAGTACACCCTCGGGGCGTGGTCGCGGCGCCGTTCGCTTCCGTGGCAGGTGGGGGTCGGGCTGCTGGGGCTGGGATTCATCTGGGCTTTCGCCTTTCTCACCGGTTTCCCCGCCTCCTTGGTTCGGGCCGCTCTGATGTTTTCCATCGTCCGCCTGCTGCTGTTTTTTCTCGCGCCCTCCCCGTCCGCTCCACAGTCTCACGCTGGCCGTCTTGGTGATGCTCGTGGTCAGTCCGTCGTGGCTGTTCGACGTCGGTTTCCAACTCTCCTGCGCTGCCGTGGCCGGCATTTTTGATCCTGCGTCCGCTGCTGCCCACGCTGCAATGGTTCAGCCTCCGCCCCACCCTGCCCCCTACACTCCGCTGCCGCGGTTCACCCGGTGGAAAAAAATCAGCCGTCCGCTTCGTCTACGAACTCCTTGCGGTGTCCCTCGCGGCACAAGCGGGCACGGCACCGCTCGTAGCCTACTATTTCAATCTCCTGCCGCTCAACGGGATTTTCTCCTCACTCGTGGTCATCCCTGCAGCCTATCTACTGCTTTCGGGCAGTCTGCTTTTTCTTCTTCTGCCGTTTGCCCGCTCCCTCTTGGCGCCGTTTCTTTCCGGTGTTTTTGGGGGCGATGGAAAGTGGGCTTCGCCTGCTGCAAGCGCTACCCGGCAGTGTGCTGACGGTCCATCCCACCCTCTTTGCCGTCGGCCTTTCCTACCTGTTCCTCCTTTCGTGCGTCGCCTTCGCCGGCAGTCGGACGGCAGCCCTTCGCCGGCGGTTTCTGTTCGTGAGCCTCGGTCTCCTGCTCGTGGGCGGCGTCCACTTCGCCTACATTTCCCACCGACGTGCCCGGGTCGCTCCGGAAGTGCGACTCTATCACACCACCGGCGTGACGGCCCTCCACTTCATCGCCGACGCTCGGCACTCCTACCTCCTCGCCACCGACACGCTCCGTGCCCGCCGCGCCCTCGCCCAAACCGCCCACCGCGACTGGGATGCCCACAATCTGAACGTCGCCTTCCTCCCCTCTCCACCCTCTCCACTGCCGAGGGATGCACCGCTTTGCAGCAACGTTGCGCCCCTCGCCGGCAGTCGGCCGAACGCCTCCCCGACCCTCATCGACTTCTCGCCGCGCGTTGTCCTCTTCGCCCATCGGCGCTGGGCCGTCGTCCGGGAGTTGCTCCCGCTCTTTCCACCGCGCGAGCCCCTTACGGTCGACTATCTCGTCCTCACCCGCGGCGCTCGCAACCATCTTCAGCGACTGCTCCGTTTCTATCAGCCGCGCCTCCTACTCCTGGCCGCCGATCTCTCCGACCACTATCGTCTGCGCTATCTCGAAGAAGCGGTCGCCCTCCGCCTCCCCGTCTTCGATGTCGACCGCCAAGGTGCTTTCTTAGAGGAAATCTCCGCAGCACCCGCCTCCGTCTCTGCCCCCGCCGAAGTGACACCGCCGCACCGAAAAAAACGGGGACTGAGTCGCGCTATCTCAGAGAAAAAGCGTAAATTTGCCTTCGAAATAATTCTAACAAAAATCAACATGGGAAAAGTTCTGATTATCGGAGCCGGTGGCGTGGCCACCGTGGCCGCTGTCAAGGTGGCCAAGAACTCCGACGTATTCGATGAAATTATGATTGCCAGTCGCACCAAGTCGAAGTGCGATGCCATTGCGAAGCGCATTGCCGACATGGGCCTGCGCAACGACATCAAGACCGCGCAGGTCGATGCCGACGAAGTGCCCTCAGCTCGTGGCTCTCTTCAACGAGTTCCGCCCCGATCTCGTGATGAACCTCGCCCTTCCCTACCAGGACCTCACCATCATGGAGGCGTGCTTGCAGGCCGGCTGCAACTACCTCGACACTGCCAACTACGAACCAAAGGATGAAGCACACTTTGAGTACTCCTGGCAATGGGCTTTCCGCGAACGCTTCGAAAAGGCAGGACTTTGCGCCATCCTCGGTTGCGGTTTCGACCCTGGTGTGACAAGCATCTACACCGCCTACGCCGCCAAGCACCATTTCGACGAAATCCACTACCTCGACATCGTCGACTGCAACGCCGGCGACCACGGTAAGGCCTTCGCCACCAACTTCAACCCCGAAATCAACATCCGCGAAATCACACAGAAGGGACTCTATTGGGAAAATGGCAAATGGGTGGAAACCGAACCCCTCGAAATCCACCAACCCCTCAACTACCCCAACATCGGCCCACGCGAAAGCTACCTCCTCCACCATGAGGAAATCGAAAGCCTCGTCATCAATTTCCCCACCATCAAGCGCGCACGCTTTTGGATGACCTTTGGGCAGGAATACCTCACCCACCTGCGCGTCATCCAAAACATTGGTATGGACAGCATCGTGCCCATCAACTACGAAGGCCACATGATTCAGCCCCTCCAATTCCTCAAAGCCGTGCTGCCCAACCCGCAGGATTTGGGCGAAAACTACGAGGGCGAAACCTCCATCGGTTGCCGCATCCGCGGTGTGAAGAACGGTGAGGAACACACCTACTACGTCTACAACAACTGCTCCCACCAAGCCGCCTACGACGAAACGGGCATGCAGGGCGTGAGCTACACCACCGGCGTCCCCGCCTGCATCGGTGCCCGCCTCTTTATGCAAGGTGTGTGGAGCAAGCCCGGTGTGCACAACGTTGAGGAGTTCGATCCCGATCCCTTCATGGACGAACTCAACAAGCAGGGTCTCCCCTGGCACGAAATCCACGACGGCGACCTCGAACTTTAAGTCTCTATCGTTTATCTCCTACGAAAAAAACTCCCCGGCCCAAGGTCGGGGAGTTTTTTCGTAGGAGTTCTTTGCAAAATCTGTGAGCATAAAATAAGTGCAAGGGGAGGAAGCCTTCCCCCTTTGCCCCTTCCCATCCTCAATTGGGCTTGAAAGGGAGAAAGAGGGAACAGCATTTTTCCCTCTATGCGAAATACAATGACATTTCAAAGAGAACTGAAAAAAATCTTTTGAACCGTTCCGTCGGTCGTAAATCACTTTCCGCGGCCGCTACCTAACGACTAAAAATTCTCTACATCACGTGTAATTTTTTTCTACCTCCCTTCTAAATTCAATTACTTCCTTGGTAATTTTCACCGGCTCGGCACTAAATTTCCTTAGTGTCGGGCTGTTTTTTTGTTCTTTCTATTGGACTTTTTTTCCGAGAGTATTGGTACAGTATCCTATAAGTGGTTGTTTTTCAGCGGCTTCTCTTTTTGAGGTTTTTCTTCCCTTTTCACGGTGCACTTTCACGATGGGAAAGACATCGCCCAAAGGTCTCCTTCGCGCGCTTCGTTACAGCGAAATACTGCGACATTTTCAGGATCTTCTGTCGACCTGCAATTTGAGATGCTACGAAGCCCTCAATGGGGGCGAATATCGGAGCAAGCCTCCCACAAAAGAGACAACGCCCGCACAGCAGAGGCCGCGAGGAGGCATCAAGCGTAGGAGTGCATACCGCCGAGGAAGAAGTTGACGCCAAAATAGGTGATGAGCACACTGAGGAAAGCCAGCGTCAAAAAGAGATGGAAGTTGCGCTCACGGCGGAAGAAGGGGAGCGAAGCGCTGTGGAGCGCGAGGGCATAGATGAGCATCGTGATGAGTGCCCACACCTCCTTCGGGTCCCAGCCCCAATAGCGCCCCCACGACTGGTTGGCCCAGACGGCGCCGATGAAGATGCCGGCCGCCAGCAGGAAGACAGCGGGCGTGAGCAAGAGCTGGTTGAGCACGGTGAGTTGGGCGAGGCGGTCGCGCTGCAACGGGTGGGCACGATGGAGCAGCCAGAGGGCATAAAGGCTGTTCATCGCCATGAGTGCAAAGAGGGCGTAGGAGAGCATCACGATGGTGACGTGCACACTGAGCAGAGGCGAAGTGAGCACTGGCATGAGGGGCGTAATCTGCGGATTGAGGTTGCCCAAATGCGCAACGAGCAACGAAAAGCCCGCCAGGAGGAAACCGAACGGCAGGGCGAAGGGAAAGCGCCGTCCCAAGGGCAGAGCGAGGACAAGGGTGCAGATGGCCATGAACAGCATCGTCTCAAAAACCATTGCTCAACGGCACAAAGCCGCCGAGATACCAGCGGAAGGCAAAGACGGACAGCAGCACGATGAGCGCGGACAGCAGCACGATGCGCTGCACAAGCGTCCACCAGCGGCGACGCACACCGCCCACCAGCGTGGCAAAGCCCACGAAACCGAAAGTGAGGCAGAGCATGAAGCCCCACTTCACCACATCGAGGCGGTTGTAGAGGAGTTCGATATCCACCTGCAAGGGCGAAAGATGGGCGTCTCGGGCACGCGCATCGACCGGCACGATGAGCGTGCCTTTGTGGAGCATGAGGATGAGTCCCACCTTTTCGTCGAGTTCCTGCACCGCCCGTGATAGGGGCGAGTTGGGATCGGTTTCGCCCTGTGCGATGGCCTGCAAACGATAGGTCGTGCCGTCATATAGCTGCGAGAGGCGGGCATAGTCGCCCTCGATGCCCAGCCGTTGCCGCAAGGCACTGCTTTTGATTTTGAGCATCGGCACGTCCTGCCACGCCTCGGGATAGAAGAGCCAGGAGAAGAGCACTTGTTCGGCCGAGAGATGGCGGAAGGTGGGGCGGCCGTAGAGTTTTTTGCAGAAGTCGATGGCGAGCGTATTGACGGGACAGACGCGGTTGTTGTAGACCACCTGCCGACGCATCAGGCTGTCGGCCTGAGTGTGGGGGATGGTGGGCAGTTGTGCCGCGTGGAGGGGCTGCACCAGCGTTGCGCCTACGACTCCCAGGACGACAAAGGCGGAGCGACGCAATGCCGGATGGCGCAAGAGGGTGCGGAAGCGGCCGTGCTTGTCGACCAGCAGCCAGAACATGGCGAGGAGAAGCAGCCCATAGCCCACATAGGTGAGCAGAATACCGTAGGGATCGTAGGTCACGGTGAGGACAGAGCCTTCGAGGTCGTCATCGTAGGACGATTGGTAGAAGCGGTGGCCCTCCCACTGCCCGATGCGGTTCATCGCCACCACCATCGACTGCGCACCACCGACACGAAGCCGACTCTCGTAGTCGCGTGGGGCGTTGGTGCCGGGATAGTATTGGACGCGGAAGTCGGTGAGCGTCACTTCAAAAGGGAGCGTGTGCACCTCCCGCCGGTCGTCGAAGAAGGTGCGCGTGGTTTCGCCCTTGCGCAAATGAAGCATCTCGCTCGTCGAGGTAAGGGAAGTGGTGAGCGCCCCGGCGAGAATGACGAGAAAAGCCGCGTGAAGCAACAACGCCGCCGGGCGCCGCCACAAGCGTTTGCGCACGATGAGCCACGTGCCGGCGACAGCAAGCGCTGCCCAAAGGAGGCGGAAGGCGAGGCTGTGGTAGATGTGGGCGTAGGCGACGGCCGAACCGAAGCGGTGCTCGACAAAAGTGGCGATGACCAAGACGGCCACCACCACGATGATGAGGAGGAAGGGAAGTTTAGAAAGCGCGGTAGTTTTCATTCGTGCGGGGAGCAATGGCGATGCACTCCATTTCGATGAGCCACTCGGGGCGGCAAACGGGGGCAAGGGTGATGACGATGGGGATATTGGGATAGCGTTCGGCAAAAGAGGTCGCGCACGGTTTTGTAGTCGGCCGTGTCGCGCAGATAGACGATGATTTGCATCACGTGGTCGGTGATGTTCATCGCCCCTTCGGCCAGAAGAGCTTCGACATTCTCCCACATGCGCTGCGTCTGCCGCACGATGTCGCCCACGTGCACCACCGCCCCTTTGTTGTCGATAGAGGCGGTGCCGCTGATGTAGGCGTGGGCACGGTCGCCAAATTCGAGGAGAGTGCCGCGCTCAAAGGTGACACCATATTCTATCGTGGGGTTGAGGTGGGTGAGGGCGTAGAGGTAGCGCTGCTGCTCGGGCTGAAAACCAGTCAGGGCGTAGGTGCCAAGCTGGATAAGGGCGTGCGGGTCAGCCGGAAGTCCGCCGATGCCGGTGGAGGAGATGTAGTGCGTCTCCTTCGTGAGCCCTTGCTGCTCAAAGTTGTCAAGCCGCGCCCGCACCATACCGGCATATTGCGTGTCGACATCGCGCACGAAAAACCACGTCCGCACGCAGTGGTCGGCAAGAGTGGCGTTGAAGTGGGCCAAGGTGCGCTCGTAGTCGGTGAGGACGGTGGTGGTCTGCTCGGCCGAGTCGCCGCGGCTGTCGCTCAGCCCCATCTGCCAAAGGTGGCGATAGCCGTTGTGCTCAACGAGGGTGACGCCGGCCTCTTGGCGCAGCGTGGTGCCGCGCTGGAGATAGACCCACAGCGCCACTTTCGACCCATCGAGAGGCGGCTGCTGGATGAACGACACGGCACAGTCGCGCTCCTCGCGCATGAGGGGATGCTGGTTGGTGGCATCGCTCAGAAAATAGCGCTTCATCACCACCTCTGTGTCGCGCAAGAGGGGGAAATTGGAGAGCTGTTCGGTGGCGAGATAGAGGCGACGGAGCTGACCTTCAAACTGCTCGCGATGAGGCGCGACGTGGAGCATGAGGTGAAATTCGGCCACGCCGTTGTCAGGGATGAACGCAGAGATTTCGGCCGTGACGCCGAGTTCGTCCCAATGATATTGGTGGAATGTCATGAATGTGTTTAGGATTGGTCGATGAAAGAAGAGGAGGGGCAAAGCGTCCGCCTTCGTGAGGGGTGCTCGAATGCGGTCAATGAGGCTTTGCCCCGGGGCAGAACCTCATTGCCTTACGTTGTGCGTGGAGCGTTGCTTACTCTTTCGCCCCGTGGTTGATCCAGTCTTTGAGCAGTTTGAAGTATTTCAAGTCCTGCTCGTTGTTGAGGATGTTGGGATGGTCGGCATAGCGGGTAAGTCCGCTGTTGCCGGGGGTGAGCACGCGCACCAGAAAACTGTGGTCGGCATCACCGGGGACGACGCGCGTCTGGGTGGGGTCGACCGTGGCGGTGTGGTTCACCAAGGCGGCGTAGGCGTGTTCGGGCAGGAGGCTCATCCCACCGGCAGCCTTGTCGGGATGACCATGGCAGCGAGAGCACTCGCCCTTCTCCACAAACACCACCCGCTTGAGGGTGCTGAACATGCCGGCATCGACCTTGTTCACCTCCAATCGGAGGGTGTCGCGTTCGTTTTTGCGCATAGCGTCGGTCACCTCCACTTTGTCGAGCGTGACGATGCGTTCGCGCAAGCGGTCGACGATGGCCAGTTCGATGGTGGAGGCTTGGGGCGAAATGTTGTCCAGAACCAACGGGCTGCCGGGCGAAACGTGTTTCTGCACGATGGAGTACGGGCTGTCTTTGCCGAAAGCGGCCAGCACGAGGTCATACTCCTCCGGCCATTGGTCAAAGCCCGAAATCTCACCGGTGAGCTTGGCCACCAGTCCGTCTTGTTCAAACGAGATTTCCTTGGGATAGATGTTGCCCGAGTCGCACGCCGCAAAGACGAGGAGGCTCAACAGCGCTGCAAAGATACTGATTTTCTTCATTTGGAGGGCAGTTGGAAGGCGTTAGAATGAGTATTGAAGCTACACACGGGCCGAGTGGGTGGCGATGCCGAGGTCGTCATTGTCGCGGTCGAGCTGCGTCTGGTGTCCCCAGCGGCCGGTGTATTGGTACATGGCAGAGAGTTTCAGCCCCGTGCCGCGGAAGAAATAGTTGATGCCCACGGCCGGCGAGTTGAGATAGCCATCGACGCCGCTGCCGTTGCGATCGTAGAAGTCGTAGCGCGCTGCGAGCTGGAGTTGCGGTGTGGCAAAATAGCCGATTTGGGCGTAGGCACCGAAATAGTTGAAGGTGTCGCGTATCTTCATGCGCTTGGTGAACCCGACGTGCATCATGTAGGCCCTCAGCGCCCACATACCAGCGGTGGTAGAGGAGGGCGTATTCCACGCCGAAGCGGGTGTCGTTGGTGCTCTCGTTTTCGCTCTCCACATTGAGGTTTGCGCTCGCACCGATGAGCATCTTCTTTTCGTTCAGGCGTTTGGCGTTGCCCTGCGTGGTGGGCATCACGCCCCACGGCATGTAGGTGAGGCGGGCAGCGTAGAGGAGCGAGGGGATGTGCCAATCGTCGGAGAGGGTTTTGGTGGCGGCATTGGTGTTGCCGGCCGTACCGTTGTAGATGCCCACTTCGTAGCCCCACTTGGCAGCGTCCTTGCCGTCCTTGCCCAAAAGGCCATGAGCCTGCACGCCCATGTCCCAGCCGGTCATCATGGAGGGCGTGACGGCGTTGAGAGAGTGAGGCATGATCACAGCGGCCGTGAGCGAAGTGGGGAGCAGGGGCATGAGGGTTTCGCCCAAGGTGGTATTGAAGGCGTGGGTGAAGGGCGTCTTGAACTTACCGGCGCGGAGCGAAAGGCGCTTGTCGAGGCGCACGTCAAACCAGGCCTGCAGGAGCAAACCCGCACCGCTGCCGGCAGCGTTGATGGAGAGGTTGTAGGCCACGCGGTCGTAGGCTTTTCCCGTAAATCCGAGTACGGCATAGGGCATGGCAAATCCGGAGTTGGCCACGTTGTCTTGGTTGTAGGTCTTGTCGAGCCCTTCGTCGTCGTACCAGTTGAACGAGGCGTTGGACTGCACCATGAGGTAGGGCTTGAACTCAAAGTTGCCGTTATTGCTGCGGATGGTCATGGCGCGGTCGTCGTCGATGCTGACCACACCGTTGTCGATGCGCTCTTCTTGAGCAAAGGTGGGGAGGAAAGCTGCCAAAAGGGAGGCGGCGAGAAGATATTTTTTCATTGTTATGGGGTTGTAAGGATGAGGTGAGGGAGAGGAATTTTCGTAACTCTCTGAGTTTTGAGCAACTCTGTCGCCACAAAATCGCCAAAGGGTGGCGACGCGTCGCCAAGGCGTGGCGTTTCATCGCCAAAGGCGTGGCGTTGCAACGCCACGGCGCGGAGTTTTTGTGACAAGGGCATGGAAAGAAAATTCCAAGGACTTGGCGTTTTGGGCGATGCTTAGAGCGAGTTGACAAACTTGATGAGGGCTTCGCGGTCGGCCTTTTTCATCTTCATGAAGAGGCGCTTCGAGGCTTCGCCTTCCCCGCCGTGCCAGAGGATGGCCTCTTTGACATTGCGGGCGCGGCCGTCGTGGAGGAAGTAGGTGTGGCCGTTCACCGTTTGTTGCAGCCCGATGCCCCAGAGGGGCGTGGTGCGCCATTCGTTGCCGCGGGCCAGTCCGCTCACATAGTTGTCGTTCAGGCCGACGCCCATGATTTCGCTGCCCATGTCGTGGAGGAGATAGTCGGAATAGGGGTGGACGGTTTGGTTGCCGAGTCAGGGCAATTCCCGTGCCGTTGAGGAGGGTGGCACCACGGGGACGCGTGCGGAGGGTGGTGACGTGGCAGAGGTGGCACTTGGCCTGATAGAACATCCGTTCGCCGTGCTTCACCTCGGGGTCGTTCACGTTGCGGCGCGCCGGCACACCAAGGGTGTGGAGATAGAGGTCGACATCCTCCATGTCGCGCGTGGAGACATCGAGCTTGTGGTAGCGTAAGCCCATGGAGCCGCCCTCTTGGATTTGCCGCTGACCTTCGGAGATTTCCTCCGGGAAGCGGCTGTTGGTAGCGCCCATATCGGAGGAGAAACCGAGTTCTACGGTCAGGTCGGCGTGTTGTGCTTTGTTGCCCGAGAGGCCGAGCTGCATCCGGCCGCGCTCGAAGATGTAGTTGGCGCGTCCCGAGATGCCATATTCAGGATAGTTGCTCTTGCGGGCCAGAGCTTCGATTTCCTTCGGGTCGAGGGCCATCATCTGGCCTAAGCCCACGTGGCGGAGAGGGATGCACACGGTGCAGAAGAGTTCTTCAGGGGCGGATGTTGCGGCCGTCGGGCCCCGGCATGTACCAGTCGGTGATGGTGTAGGTGGGAGCGGCGAGTTCGTAAGTTTCGCCGTCGGGAAATTGTCCCTTTTCGTAGCGCCAGTCCACTTTGAGTTTACCCTCGGGCCGCACGCCGTAGATGCTCTGGTCGTGGAGGACACGGCCGTAGTTTTGGAAGAAAGCACCATTGCGACGGGTGATGTAGATGAGCATTGAGGAGAAACCGTAGTCGCCCGATCCATAGGCGCCATCGGCACGCTTCGTCCACACCGATGGCGTGGTGCGGCCGGCGTTGCGGTGGCAGCTTCCGCAGGCGTAGCCGGCATAGACCGGGCCGAGACCGCTGCTTGAGGTCAGCGCGTCGTCATAGAGGCCGTCGCCATCGCGGAAGCGTGCGGCCAGTTCGCCCCGCACCCAGTCGCTGTTGGCATCGTAGGCATAGGTAGAGGTGAGGAACACCGTGGAGTTGCCCGCCGAGAGGGCGAAACCTTCGGGCACGGGTTGCTCCACGACTTCGAGTTCGTCGCCTTTGTCCTCGCAGGCCGTCAGCGGAAGCAGGGGCAGCAAAAGAAAGGTGAGTTTACTTAAATTGTTCATTGTCGTCTGTAAAGAAGGAGAGACTTTTCCTATCCAAGAAAAAGCCGTCAAAGAAAAGCAGAAACTCGCAGCTGCTCCAAAGGGGTCTTTGAGCAGCCGCGAGAAAAAGAGATTGAGCCGTTTCGTGCTCCGTGCGATTTACTTGATGGTGCGGGGCATGCCGTCCTTGCTGTAGATGAAGCCGAGGAGCGAAGGAGCGGTCTGGGTGTCTTTGTTGTAGACGCCCGTGCGGTTGCCGTAGAAGGCGTTGCGGATGGAGTAGATGTTGTTGGTGTAGTCGTCGCGAGAGTGCCAGGAGTACCAAGACTCAACGGCATAGAGGGCTTCCGTGCGTCGGCCGCTCAACCACTTGGTCAAGGGGTCACCGATTTTGGTTTCACCCACTTCGTTGGAGATGTCCACACAACCGTCAATGATTTGCACCACAGCGTTTTTCAAAGTGGGGTACTTTGAGTTGGCCTTCTTGAAGGTTACGCCAAAGGCTTCACCCTCCTTATAGCCCTTGCTCCAAGAGTCGTTGAGCGTTTTGGCGTCATTCACGAGGAGCTGTGCGGCATAGGCGGCATAGTTCACCCAAGAAGAGGCGTTTTCTTGATTGTAGTCGAGATGGATGGCCATCTCCTTTTCGTCGACCTTGTCATCGCTGCAAGCGGTGAACATCGTTGCGCCCGAAAGCAAGAGGGCAGCACAGAGGAAATCATTGTAGATATGTTTTGTTTGAGTAGAGTTTATTTCTTCAAGAACCAGCCGGTGAAAGCGATGCCAAGGGCAAACTCGTTTTCGGAATTGAAGCGTCCGCTACCGATGGAGCGCGTGGTGTAGTCGGCTTTGAGGATGACGCCGTTGCCGACGCGATAGTTCAAGCCCATCGTCCACATGGAGGTTTTAAAGCGCTGGTCGGCCACGTGGGGAGCGAGGACTTTCTCCTGCGGATTGTAGTATTCATAGCGCACGAAAGGCAGAAGCTCGGGCATCGTGGGGCAGTTGATGATGTTGCGCAGATTGACGCCCACTTCACCGCCGCAGCTCACGGCGTTCTTGGCCACCGGTGTGACGCGCGAATAGGGCGAAGCGTTGGAGTGGCGGCCGTTGCGGCTGCTGATGACGTCCGACTTGGCGAGGTTGCCCCAGACCACGCAACCGCGGGCAGTGACGTAGCGATCGGTGTATTGAGCATCGCCGGAGAGGATGCTGAGCGGTGCACGGCCCATGTTGCCATAGTACGAAGGTTTGTCGGAGTTGGCCGACGTGTCGTGACAATAGTAATAGCTGGCGCCGACGCGCAGCCCTTTCACACCCACCCAGTCGAGGCGGGCGGCATAGCCGGGGCTGGTGAAGTTGTCTTCTTCAAAAAGACCTTGTTTGCCCGAAGCCACCCACGTGTTGCGGTCGAATCCATTGGCGTTCAGGCCGGCCACGACCATCACCTGATAGTCGAACGTGGCGGCACGGCTACCCACACGACCGAAAGCGGCAAGTCCCGTCTCGTGCCACGTGCAGGGCAACAGCATGCGCTCGCCTTCGGGGCGGACGGTGCCGAAGAAGTTCATCGGTTCGTGGTGGGCGTTGGTCAAGCCCACGGGCACAATCATGTGGCCGGCGCGGAGGTTGAAGGTGGGCGTGATGAGCCGCGTGATGTGGAACTGCTCGATGGCCACTTCCCCTCCCTTTTCAATTTCAGTTTCGTACTCTCCATTCTCTGTATTTTCCAACTCTACAGCCTGTCCTGTGCCACCGGACTCAAACTCGATTTCAGCACTCAAAATCCAGTTTTTTTGGAAAACTTGTAGTCGAGTGCGAGCCCGAAGCGGGGAATGGAGATGGTGTTGCGATGGGTGCGCGGATTGCCGTCGGCACCGCCATAGAAGCGGTTGATGCCGTAGTCCTTGAAGGCCGCCACCGCTTCGCCATAGCCACCGAGGCGAAACTGGTGGAAGTGGTCGGGGTCTTGATGTTTATGGTGTTTCTTTTTTTTATCGTTCGAGCGGCCTTGCATGGGCGTAGTAGCACCGGTCACGCCATCGGGATGGTGGTGTTCGGTGGCACCTGTTGTACCGTCCACCACGGGCGTGTCGATTTGCGACATGATGGAGTCTTTGATGGGACATTGTGCCGTGGCCGTGGCCGACATCAGCAGTCCGGCAAAAAGCAGAAGGGAAAGAGGAGAACGAGACATTGTTGCGAGAAAGATTGCGAAAAAGATTTTTGCAGATTTGTTTACATAATAATTTGGACTGCAAAAGTAAGGACTATTTAACAAGTATGCAATCACCAAAATAGAGTAATTTCGGCAATCCGACAAGAAGAAATGGGATGAACAATACCCACTTTCGGGCATAAAACTGGCATAAAGCCCTGTTTCCTTTCACTGATAGAGAAGAACAGTCGTGCCGCTGCAGCCGCTGAAAATGAAGTTTTTCGCCCGTAAATTTGCCATTTTCAAGGAGAGATTGCATAAAATCATAGCCTACGAAGCAAAAAGGAAGGAACAAACAGAATTATACTTATAGATAGCGATGATAACTAAAAAATATGTTGTAACTTTGTCCCGAAAAATAGGGCGTACAAGGGTGCTATGACACTCTCTGCCATGAGCTGCGCCCCCAACAACAATGAGAACTATGATTACCAGTTATAGCGAACAAGACAAAATCAGCGATGTCATTGCCTCCCAACCCTCGCTCTTGCAGATGATTTGCCGCTTCGGCATTCAGCTCGGTGTGGGCGACAAAACCGTGCGCGAAGTGTGCACCGCAGCGGGTGTCGACACCACGACTTTCATCGCTGTGGCCAATGTCATGAAACAAGGTGGTTCCATCGCCCCACTCTACATCGACAAAATCGATATGGTCACGATGATGCACCACCTCAAGTCGGCACACGAGTTTTTCCTCGACTTCCAACTTCAGCACATCCGTCGCAAACTCCTTGAAGCCATCGACTGCTCGCGACAAAACGAAGTGGCATTTCTCATTCTCAAATTCTACGACGAATACATGAGCGAGGTGCGCAAGCACATGGAGTATGAAAACCAGCGTGTCTTCACCCACGTCGACCATCTCTTGGCCGGGAAGCTCGACCCCGATTTTCGCATCCGACACTACTGCAAAAGCCATGATGGGATGGACACCAAGCTTCAAGAGTTGAAGAACATCATCATCAAATACTACACCCCGGCCGAAGGCACCTCGTCCGACCTCCTCTGCAACGTCCTTTTCAGCCTCTACAACTGCGAGGCCGACCTACGCGCCCACTGCGACATGGAGGAGACCCTCTTCTTCCCCGCTGTGGCACGTCTCGAAGATCAAGTGGCTGCCACGGCCAAAGACACTCCCGTGGAAAAAGGAAGAGCCTGCCCCCGAAAACCTCTCCGAACGCGAAAAGGAAATCATTGCCTGCATTGTGCGCGGCATGACCAACAAGGAGGTGGCGGCCCAACTCTTCATCTCGGTCAACACCGTGCTGACACACCGCAAGAACATCTCTCGTAAGCTCGGCATCCACTCGGTAAGCGGCTTGACCATCTATGCCATCGTCAACCAGATTGTCAAGGTCGAAGAAATCGAATTGCAATAGCGCCATGGAGAAAGCTTTTCCAACGCTCAATCTACCTGCCGCTCCGCTGCACGTGAAAAATCGGGCAAGCGGGGCGGCAGGTAGTGTTTGATCCTCTGCGGCGGCGCTTTGTCACCCTCACGGCTGAAGAGTGGGTGCGCCAGCATTTTGTGCACTTTCTCGTGGCGGAACGCGGTTTTCCTCCAAGCCTGATGGCCAACGAGGTAGGGGTGAATGTGAGTGGCGTGACGCGGCGCTGCGACAGTGTGCTCTTTGCCCGCGCCGATGCCTCTCCACGCGTCATCATAGAGTATAAAGCGCCCCACATCGGCATCACCGAGGCCGTGTTTCGACAGGTCGAAAGCTACAACAGCATTCTGCACGCCGACTATCTCATCGTGAGCAACGGCCTTCGCCATTTCTGTTGCCACTTCGACTACAACAAGGGGCGGACGCAATTTCTTCCCGACATTCCCCACTACCATCAGCTCGCCCCACGATAACCTTTCCCACCATTCTCGATAACCTTTCCTACTCTATGAAAACAACATCCCTACTGCTTGCTCTGATGAGCCATTTCGCTGCACGTGCCCAACAGCCCAACGTCATCGTCCTCCTGGCCGACGACCTCGGCTATGGCGACCTGAGCGCTTACGGCGCCCAACGTGTGGAAACGCCCAACGTAGACCAACTCGCGGCACGCGGAACACGCTTCACCAACGCCTATGCCGCGGCCTCCACAAGCACACCCTCGCGCTACGGCCTGCTCACAGGCGAATATCCTTTCCGCCGATCCGGCACGGGCGTGGCGCAAGGTGACGCTGCCCTTATCATCCGCCCCGAACAGTTCACCCTGGCCGACTTGTTCCGCCAAGCGGGCTACGCCACGGCCGCTATCGGGAAGTGGCATCTCGGGCTGGGCAGCCGCAGCGGAGCACAGGACTGGAACGGCACGCTCGACCAAACGCCCCACGACTTGGGCTTCGATTACAGTTGCATTATGGCGGCTACGGCCGACCGTGTGCCGTGTGTATTCATTGAAAACGGTCGCATCCGCAACTTCGACCCTACGGCTCCCATCGAGGTGAACTACACCCACAACTTCCCCGATACCCCGACCGGCCGCGAAAATCCCTGAACTCCTGCAACTCCGCCCTTCGCACGGCCACGACATGGCCATTGTCAACGGCATTTCTCGCATTGGCTACATGCGTGGCGGGGGCAAAGCGCTGTGGAAGGACGAGAACATTGCCGACTCGATTGCGGCCTACGCCACCCACTGGATGCGCGAACAAGTGAGCACTCGGCCGCAACAGCCCTTCTTTCTCTACCTTTGCACGAACGATGTGCACGTGCCGCGCTGGCCGCATCCCCGCTTTGCAGGAAAAAAAGCCCGATGGGACTACGCGGTGATGCTATCCTACAGTTTGACGATACTGTCGGGAAAATCCTTGCAGCGCTCCATCAGCTCGGCATCGCCGACAACACCCTCATCATTTTGAGCAGCGACAACGGACCGGTGCTCGATGATGGCTATGACGACCAAGCCGAAGTGCTTGCCGGCACACATCGTCCCGGCGGAAATCTACGAGGAGGAAAGTACAGCGCATTTGAAGCCGGCAGCCGTATTCCCTTTATTGTGAGTTGGCCGGCCGGAGGGGTGCCGCAGGGACAAAGGAGCGACGCCCTGATTTCCCAGATTGATGCCGTCCGCTCTCTTGCCGCAGTCATCGGGCAACCGCTTCCCACCGATGCTGCTCCCGATAGCCGCGATGCCCATGCCGTCTGGCTCGGGCGGTCGTCCCAATCGCGCAGTGAAATTGTCACGATGGCCTACAACCGCAGCGTAGCCCTCCGCACGAGCGACTGGAAATTCATCCCCGCCGGAAAGGGAGCGCCCATCGTGCCTTGGGGGACGGGCATCGAAACGGGCTTCTCGACACAGCCGCAGCTCTACAATCTGCAAAACGATCCTCACGAACAGCACAATTGCGCCACAGAGCGCCCCGACATCGCCCAACAAATGCAGCAGCAGCTCAACCGCATCCTCCAAACGTCCATCCCCTAAACAACGGCCACTCAACGGACAATCTCCCACCACGATGCCCCATCCCATCATTACCCAATACCCTTTCAACCACTCGTCTTCCATAGGAGTAAAGGCAAAAAGTCTCGAATTTCTTTGGGAGAAGGCGGACATGACCAACGGAATACACAGAGCAGACTTCTATCATTTCATTTGGGTGAAAGGAGGAGAACTCTGTCTGATGGTCGACTTCGAGGAACTCCGCCTGAAGGAAGAGGACGCCTTTCTGATTGCTCCTGGACAGGTCTGCCAGTTTCATCTTTATCCTCATCTCCACTCTCGTCCGGAGGGATATTCTTTGCTTTTTGTTCCCGAATTTCTCGGGGAAGCCACCACCGATACTCAACTGTTGCACCAACTATTGAACAGCAACCCTCTTGCGCGCAAAGCTATCTCTTTGCAACAACTCCCCATAGCCGGGCTGCTGCAACAGCTCCTCTGCGAACTGGATCGCGAGAACGACGACTATCAGCTGATCATCGCCCGAAGCTGCCTACGCATCCTGCTGGAGGAGGTGGCGCGAAGATTGCCGGACGAACGCGGGAAGTCCAACGAATTGGCGCAACGCTTCTTTAACGAAGTCGAGGAGCATCATCATCGCTGGTACAACGTCAGCGACTTACAGCACACGGGCGGTCAAGGAAATCGCCTTTTCATTAGGCTTCGACGAACCGACCAACTTCAACAAATTCTTTCGGAAACATACTGGTATCAGCCCCATTCAGTTCAGAATGACACAGACGAGCGACTAAAAACACCAGGCTTTCGGAGATTTACCATATAACTGCCTAAAAGGATAATCTCCTCCCCCGTGATTGTGCGTACCTTTGCAGCATCAAAACAAAACAACAACCCTGAAACTCAGAAATAACGTATGCGCCTTCCAAGACGGCGACTTCGTCTTCACGCACACCGACTACAATTTCTTCGGTCCGAAGATTGGTTTCGACATCTTCCGCTTCGAAAATGGTCGGATTGTCGAACACTGGGACAACCTTGTCGAAACACCCGCTGCCGCAAATCCCAGCGGACACACGATGGTCGACGGAACGAAGGACGTGAAAGACCTCGACAAGACAACCGCAAACAAAGCCTTCGTTGAGCAGTTCGTTCGAGACGTTCTCATGGGACAAGCACCCGAAACTCACTTCTTATTTTGACGGCGACAACTATATCCAACACAACTCCGCGATCGCCGACGGACTCTCCGGATTGGGTGCAGCGCTGCAAGCAATGGCCCAGAACGATATCACAATGACCTACGTCCGCATTCACAAGGTGCTTGGAGAGGGAAACTTTGTCCTCGTGGTTAGCGAAGGGAGTTTCGCCGGCAAGGAAGTTGCTTTCTACGATCTTTTCAGAGTAGAAAACAGTAAGATTGCCGAGCATTGGGACGTCATCGAATCTTTGCTTCCCGCCGCCGAGTGGAAAAATCAGAACGGCAAATTTAATTTCTAAGCCCACTTCTCCCAACGCCTCCTAATCACAACATACACAACAAAAGCCCACACTGCCAAACGGACTGCGTGGGCTTTCAGCATGTAGTCTTGGGCGCTCTCACATGGTTTCAAGAAGGAAATTGCAAAGCGCACCTTTTTTACATCAAGTGCATCTTTTACTTCCGCAAACGAGCGATGATGTTGTCGAGTTGTGGCATAATTTCTTTGACAGAATCCGGCTCGATTCCTCTTTTACAGAGCATGTCGAGCATACAATTCGGAACGTTGGACGCCGCCTCTTGGAGCGCCTTCCCGCGTTCCGTGAGCGAAACAATCGTTTGGCGCGTGTCTTCTGTCCCTTTGCGGCGCGTCACCAAGCCTTCGCGCTCCATGCGCTGTATGAGCGGCGTGACGGTATTCGTTTCTAGCGCCATCTGCCGAGCGATATGATTGACCGGGCGTTCGTCTTTCTCCCACAGCACCATCAGGACGAGATATTTCGGATAAGTGAGTCCGAGCGGCTCAAGATACGGATGATAAGCTTGGATGATAAGGCGGCTCGCTGCATAAAGCCTGAAGCAGAGTTGATTGTCGAGTTTGAGTTGTTCGTAGGACATAAGCGGAAGAGGAGAGGAATTAGCAAACCAGCAGTGGGACGTGCCCACTGCCGGTTTGGTCGATAGGTGAAAAGTAGAAGCCGAATCAGGATGCCAAAGTTAGAGCAATGCTTGCACGCGCGCAGCCACATCCTCGGTGTCGTGGGTGGGTTCAAAACGTGCCACCACTTCTCCCGCACGGTTGATGAGGAACTTCGTGAAGTTCCATTTGATGTCGTTGCTTGTGCGCCACGTGGGGTCCGCTTTGTCAAACATCTGCACGAGGATGGGCGTGAGTTTGTGAGCAGAATCAAAGCCTTCGAAGCCTTTTTCGCGCTTCAGCCAGGTATAGAGGGGCAATTCGTTCTTCCCGTTCACCTCGGCCTTTTTGAACTGGTCGTACTTCACGCCGAAGCGGAGCGCGCAAAATTCATGGATTTCCTCGTCAGTGCCGGGGGCTTGGCCGCCAAACTGGTTGCAAGGAATATCGATGATTTCAAAGCCTTGCCCATGGAAGCGGGTATAGAGGTTCTGCAGGTCTTCATATTGGGGCGTAAAGCCGCATTCGGTCGCCGTGTTCACCACAAGGAGCACTTTGCCTTGGTAGTCCGCGAGGCTCACCGTGTTTCCTTGCTTGTCGAGCAGGGCGAAGTCATAAATCGTTGCCATTTTGTCTGTTGATTTTTAGTGAGAAAAAAAGGATGTATCTTTATTTTTTTGCACGCAAAGATACGAACTTTCTCTCCACATCGCAAGCGACCCTTGCGAGGTTTAAGAAACTTTATAGCCCACATCCGTACCTCCGCGATCAGACGACCTGATAGAGCAACCAGCCTATATAGCCCAGGAAGACCGCAAGCAACGCTCCACCCTCCCAGCGCTCAATGCGCAGGCGAGTGTAAGAAAAGAGCCAAAGCGCCAACATCGAGAGCACGAGCATCATATAGTCCACCGACGTTATCCCACTGATGCGCATCGGAGAAATGACTCCCGTCGTGCCGATAATAAAGAGAATGTTGAAAACATTCGACCCAATGACATTGCCCATCGCAATCCCACTGTTGCCCTTGCGGGCGGCCACGACGCTCGTCGCGAGTTCCGGGAGCGAGGTGCCCATCGCCACAATCGTCAGGCCTATGACGGCTTCGCTCACGCCAAAGGATTTCGCCATGGCTGAAGCCCCGTCGACAAACTGGCTGCTGCCGAACACCAGCGCTCCCAGCCCAACCACCAGCCAAAACACCGACAGCCACAGGCGCTGCTTCGGGCGTGCCGTCTCAGCCCCCGTGCTTTCCTCACCGGAGCCTTCCGTACGCGCCTGCCGCACAGTGATAATCATATAAGCAACAAACAGCAACAAAAGCACAGTGGCATCCACTCGCCCGATGTAGCCATCAAGGCCAAACACCACCAGCAGCAGCGAAGCCACGAGCGCAAAAGGGAGATCTCGCTTCACGGTGAGCCGAAGGATCGTCATGGGAGCTATCATCGCTGCGACGCCCACTATGGCAAAAAGCATTGAAAACATTGCTTCCCACCACATTGCCAACGGCAAGATCGGGCGTGCCTTTCAGTGCAGCCGCAAGACTTACCGTAAATTCCGGCATCGATGTGCCCATAGCCACCACCGTAAGCCCGATGACAATTTGAGGAATACGCAAACGTTCGGCCACCGCCACGGCTCCTTCCGTGAGGCGATCGGCACCGAGAAGCACAAAGATTGCTCCAAAAAGAATTTGACCAAGAGAAATCAGCATAGGGACAAGATATGAGAGGAAAATTAAATGTGCCGGCGCAAAGCGAGTGTTTGCGCCGGCACATAAGTATTGTCTTCCTCAACAAGTGAGGAAACGGCTCGTACGACAGATTACTTCTTGAGTTTGAGGTCGTAGTTGAGGTCTTTACTTACAGCCTCCTCAAGTTGATCATTTACCATACGGTAAGTTGTCTCATCGATTTGCTTGAGGTAAAGCGCATTGCCTTCGCCCAGCGTCAACTTCAAGCCCTTGTTTTGACCTACAGTCACTTCTTCAGCAACACCGTTGTACTCATTCACTTGATCCTTGCCATTTTCTGCTGCAAGGAGAGTTTCCGTCACGTGGAAATGAGCAGGAGTATCCTTTGTGAGAGCAACCACATACTTCGTGCCGGGGCCGTCAGCAGCGGGGATAGTACCTTCATAAGTAGTCAAAGAGTCGTTTGCCATGCTGTCGGCTACTACTTGTGTAGGATCTACTTGTTCAGCACCTTCAGTCTTCTTTTGATTGCAAGAAGAGAGGGCAAAAGCGCCGACTGCGAGAATAAAGAGAACTTTTTTCATTTCTGTAAAATTTACGTTATGTAATTAGAGATTTAACGAGTGCAAAGGTAGACAATAAGTTGAGAACAGCAAGGGTGCAGTCGTATAAATTACGTTAAGCCCATCTTCGCCTCCTGTATAAGAAACGATTGATAAGTAGGTGTTCAAAATTAATTGATACTATCTTAGTCGTGGGAAGCTCTCTACTTTGATACCATTTTTGTTTCCCTTTCCGCCATCTCGCCTTTGTTCAGCCCTCGTGTAGCCCGCTACACTCCTTCTTCGCAAAGACAAGCTGACGAGAAATGGAAACAAATATGTATCAAATGCTGAACACCTACTGACCTATTTCTTATCCAGATATTCTCGTATCTCTGAGATGAGCCAATAGGTGTCTTGGATACATTCCAAGTCGGAAGCACTACTTTTTCTCTTTTTACTTTGATGCTCGACCTTGTCGGCAAAAGTTCTAATCTCGGAGAAAAAGCCTTGCGAAACAAGCTGATTGTCGATCGTAGTAGGAAGAAAAGCATTACGTCCATATAGGTTGACAACGCTTGTCCGGCTTTGCAGCACCTTTTCCAGCGGAATGCCCAACACCGCAGAGCGTTTGGGCACGAAGTCCAAACGCTCCAGATTGTCCAACCTATAAATGCCCTGCTCCGTATTGACGCTCAAAAACTCTTGCGCCTCCTGCCAAGAATAGTCGGTCGACACTTCCAAAACACCCATTACCTTGTGATGCTCCAAGATGAGAAATAATGTTTGTCCTCCTCCTTGCTCTACCCTCTCCATCGCTTTCAGCTTTGCCTTGCCGAAAAGGAAGACAACATAATCCAAGGGGTGGATAAACAAGTCGAGCAAAGCGTCTCCTTCTGGATACAAACCCGTCAGATAGCGATAATGATAATGGTGCACCTTCTCTTTTCTCAAACGTTTCTGCAGAATTTCTGTGGCCGGGGCAAAGCGCCTTTGTAGTCCCACGACCACGGTTGTTGTTTTTGCTTGTCGGGCAAGCTCAATCAGGATTTCAATTCCTTTTTGCTCCGACAAGGAGGCTTCTCTATAAAGAGCGCTTTGCGGGCTTTGAGCACAGCACTTGCAATTTGAAAATGTGCATCAGGGTGAGCCGCCACAAAGATTCCCGCAATCTCCTCGTCTTGCAAGAGGGCTTGTAGTGACGTCGTCCCGATGACGTCTTTGTACTTTCGGGAAATCAGTTCTGCTTTTTTTCCCTTGAAGTACAACAGATGTACTTCAAGGGCAACTGAAGATGCTGTATCACGGGCAAAAGATTACTGACACAATGACCGCCCAACCCTACCAGCGCATACCGGCGAGTATAGATGCGGTGTAGCTCTCTACGGCTACGTCTGCTCTTGTAGTGGGCAATAAGTTCTTCTAAATAGCTCATGTTCATGCTTCCTTACGTCATTTTTCTGAAAATGTTCCTTATAAGTAATGTGCCTCTCTCCGCTCCATTGATACGGCCCGTAGAAAAATTCTATGATTCGTTTCGGCAAGAGTCGTTCCAAGTTCCGCAACAAAATGATGTCGTACTTCCGATGATAGTTGATCCAGCAGTTATTGCAAGCTTGGGAGTAGCGACATTGCATCTTGCTACTCTTTGGCGAATTGAAGATTTCATCCAACGTATTCTCGCGAACATTACCCAAGATTACGTCTAAGTTTTGGCACAGCGGAACATCCCCATTCGAGTGGATGACCAATTCGCTGAAAATGCTGTGGCAACGCAGTTTCAGCCGTCCGTTCTTCCATTCGTCATACAAAGCAACGAAGTCGAAATTTTCCTCGGTCTCGTGAATAGAAGAGGGGATTTGCCGAAGGAAGTCCTTATCGTCGGTTTCCATCAAATCTTTTGTCGTGTCGAAAAAGGACATCGTGTTGTAAATACCGATGCGTACATCTATATCGTACTGCTTGGCAATGCTTATAACGTGCTCCATGTCGGCAAATGAGTTCCAAGGCGAAAGGCAAAACATCAAGGATATCGGCAACCGGTCTTTGCAGGACTCTATTACTTCGATGACTTTGTCGTATCCATCGCGACCGCGCATATAGCAGTAAGTTTCCCGGCTACCATCGAGCGAGAGGTAGAGGTGCTTCGGACGATGCTTCTTCACGGCAGCAATCACTTTGCTTGCCGCAAGGCAGTTCGACAGCAACGTATAGTTGGGATGATGAGCGTCAAACCAGCTCAAAAATATTGTCGGCTTCGGGATGGAGGATAAACTCACCCCCTTCCAGCCCCACCACGGTGCGTCGGGTGACACATCGGCTTCCCATAATTTTGATAATCTCGTCCAAGCTCAAATGCTCCACGGGTTTCTTCCAAATGGAGCAGTGTTTACAACGCGACTGGCAGCTTGTCGTGGAATAGAGCATTAGAGAAGTGAGTTCTTTATGCCGTTTGCGCAACACATTGTTAAGGAAGACGAGGCCGTTGTGAACGTAATCATAGATACTGTACATGCTTTTGATAGATTTTTGTTTCTAATAAAGAGTCAAAAACTTTCAAAAGGCTGCACTGCAAGTCTCGTTTTTTTCTGGCGGAGCGTCTACCAAGTGAGACGAAGCCCAAAGGGAACATTGATAAAGAAGGGATGTTCCGTGCGGTAAGTCTCAAGTGCACTGCCATTCCCAAAGTAATAGGAAACATTGGGTTCAAGATATAAACTGAGCGGCTTCGCGAGTCTATATTGTATGCCAACCCCGAAATGGGTCGACCATTGCGGACGGGCTTTAATGTCTCCCCTTTGTGTGTAGGAAGAATCCGCACTCACTACATAGCTCCTGTTGAGCGCCGTGCGAATGGGAGTTTCAAAAGTCACGCCTCCTGTCGCATAGGCACTGAAGCACCTCCTATTCCAGATGTTGTAGGTCAAGCGAAGAGGTACGCCAACATAGTCTATCTTCTGTGTTCGCTTCAACTTCGCTCGATGGGCTTCGCTTTCAAATTCCGACACCAACCTGGTATAAGTCACGCCAGTTCCGAAAAACCAGCGAGGAGACAACTGCTTGCTGAGAGAGAGCCCTACGGTCCTCGGACGATGATGTCGGACCACCTCTCCCAAAGGAGTGTTTCCGTCGGCCGCGTGGTCTTGGAGTTTGAGCGCAAGTCGGGCTCGTTCCACCGAGTCCATCAGGGCGTTGTTCCGATTGTAATAATCCTGCAAATCAGCCCAGGTATAGAGTTTCGATACGGCACCCCCTTTGGTATAGTCCACCAAAGAGAGATAATTCAAATTAATCGGTGCGCCGCTTGCTCCGGCATTGGAAGCATAGCCCAGATTGAATGTCCACGGATATTTCGGCCGATGGCTCGGCACAGCATGGTTCTCGCCCATCCATGTGGACGGAACCGTCACCACTATCTGCACAGAGCGGAAAGTGCTGTCGCCACGATGGGCTTCAAAGGCAAGCCCATTCTGTTCGCGCCCTATCGGTGGTAGTCCATTGAGGTGCGTTGTCAGCACACTATCCGTCTCTATCCGAGGAGTGTCATTTGCAGCATCAGCGATGACTTTTTCCACAACACAGGCGTTCTTCTCGGCAGCGTTGGTGGCCTCTGCTCCCTTCTCGCTTGCCGGCGCGGTCTGTTCTGCCACCTCAGCCCCGCGCCAAGGATGCTGACGGTCGGCCTTCTGCATCGCGGAGCTATTCTCTGAGAAACGAACTGCTTTTTCTCTCGTGAGGAAATACAAATACAACGGCAACAAGATGGGCAGCAAAAGCAGTACCCGATAGTCTGTCAGCATTGCCCGCAACATTTTCTTCGCACGGGAGAGTTGAGAAGAAGAACTATGTGGACTGATGCCAAGTAGATCACCTATTTCTTGATGCGAGAGTCCGTCCAGCACAGAGAGACGAAACACTTCTCTGTTCCCCTTTGGAAGTGCATCTATCGCTGAGAGGAGCTGCGCCAGGTCTATTGTAGGCGTTTTGTTATCATAAGGTTCGTCTTGTATTTCAGTGCTCAATTCCGACAGAGAAACCTGGTTGTGCTCAACACTTTGCAGGTACTTCAAACAAAGATTCCTAACAATCGTAATCATCCACCCTTCTATTTTTGTCTCTTCTCTCAGGTCGCCAATCGAATTAAAGATGACCACGAACGCATCGTGCAGGAGGTCTTCTGCCACCTCCTCTTCTTTCACATAGTGGCGGCAGATGTCCAAAAGTTTCTGAGCATATGCCCTATATAGTGCTCCAAGAGCTTCTTTATCTCCGTTTTTGCAGGCTGATATTTGTATCATGTCATTTTCTAAGGCAGAAACGCTCTGCACTTTTTACTAAAAGGAGTCGACCAATGTCAAAAGACTGCACAAATTTAAGTACTTTTATTCTTTCCAAGGAAAGAATCGTTTCTGAGGATACATTTATTCGGTGACACCCTGCAGCGAAAGCAGAAACAGCAACAGCAGGAGCAAAGAGAAAAAGAAGTCCGTCCCCGAATGGCATGGGAGCGGACGATTTTTGTCGTTTTTCTTCGCCTGACGATCTCTCAAAGTTTATGGGAAGTCTCAGCATGGAGAGTGGGAGAGCCAGTTGTGCATCAATATTTCGCCTTCGGGAGTGAGCACACTCTCGGGATGAAACTGCACGCCGCGGAGGTCGAAGATGCGGTGGCGCAGAGCCATGAGAGTGCCGTCGGGAGCTGCGGCGATGGGTTCGAGCACGGAGGGGAGGCTGTCGGGCGCAACGCCCCACGAATGATAGCGTCCCACAATGAAGGGATTGGGCAGCCCGGCAAGCAGATAGTCCGCTGTAGTGGGAAGGCAGGGCGTGGCGATACCGTGGCACACCTCCGCAAGTTGATGCAGACGCGCACCGAAGACTTCGGCGATGGCTTGATGACCGAGGCAGACACCGAGGATGGGTTTGCGGCCGGCGTAGGTGCGGATGACGTCGAGCAGGAGACCGGACTCGCTCGGCAATCCCGGGCCGGGGGAAAGCAGGATTTTGTCGTATGCTTCCAACTCCTCGAGGAGAAAGCGGTCGTTTCGCACGACCCGAACTTCTGCGTCGAGGCGACGGAGGAGATGGACGAGATTGTAGACAAACGAATCGTAGTTGTCGATAACAATAACTTTCATAAGCAGGAGAAAGGGATGAGCGGTAGGGGCGGGGTGCGCTTTCTTACGGCAGGGTCGGCCTAAACATCCGTGAAGCGCGATTTGTGCTTCAAGTAGGTTTCGATGTCTTTGTCGCCTCGGCCGCTCACGGTGAGCACGACCACGTCATCGGACTTGAAGGAGCAACGGGGGAGGAGGGCGAGGGCGTGGCTGCTTTCGAGAGCGGGGATGATGCCTTCGAGGCGGGTGAGTTCGAAGGCGGCATGGAGCGCTTCATCATCGGTGATAGGCAGGACAGTAGCGCGGCCGGTGTCGGCGAGGTGGGCAAAGAGAGGGCCGATGCCGGGATAGTCGAGTCCGGCGGAGATGCTGTAGGGTTCGATCACGCGGCCTTCGGCGTCCTGCATGACGAGGGTGCGGCTGCCGTGGAGGATGCCCGCGCTACCGATGTTGATGGTCGCGGCGGTGCGACCGCTCTCTACGCCTTGCCCACCGGCTTCTCCCAAGACGATGCGCACGCCGGGCGTGTCGAGGTAGTGATAGATGCTGCCGGACGCGTTGGAGCCACCGCCGATGCAGGCGAGGAGATAGTCCGGATAGTCGCGACCTTCCTTTACTTTGAGCTGGGCTTTGACTTCCTTGCTGATGACGCTTTGAAGGCGTGCCACGAGGTCGGGATAAGGATGTGGGCCGACCGCAGAACCGATGATGTAGAACGTGTCGGCCGGATGCGCCGCCCAGTCGGCGATGGCAGTGTCGACGGCATCTTGGGAGCGTGCAACTGCCACTCCGGACGGGACGAACGTCGGCGCCGAGCATTTTCATGCGTTCCACGTTGACGTGCTGGCGTTCCACATCGACGGCTCCCATATAGATCACGCAGGGCATGCCCATCAACGCGCAGGCGGTAGCAGTGGCCACGCCGTGCTGTCCGGCTCCCGTCTCGGCGATGATGCGTGTTTTTCCAAGGGTTCGCGCGAGGAGGATTTGTCCGATGGCGTTGTTGATTTTGTGCGCCCCGGTGTGGTTGAGGTCTTCGCGCTTGAGATAGATGCGGGCACCATATCTCTCGCTGAGGCGTCGCGCATGGTAGAGGGGACTGGGGCGTCCGACGTAGTCGCGCAGGAGGGTTTGAAATTCGCTTTGGAACGCTTCGCTTTCGATGACTTCGCGGTAGCACGCTTGGAGCTCAGCGATGGTGGGTCGAAGGACTTCGGGGACGTAAGCTCCGCCGAAGCGGCCATAGAAGCCGTCGGGAGCGATGCGGTAGGAGGAAGAGGGAGCAAACATGGTGGAAAGTTTTTTTAGGGAGTTGATGGCGTGGGGTAATCGTTGTGCTTTGTTGTTTTTTGTCTGGAGAATCGTGTGGGGAAATTGTAGGCTTTCAACCATAAAAAAGCGAGGCTTACCGTGAGCAACGGCAAGCCTCGACTAATCAAGCCCTATTTATTAATTCTCAAATTAGCACACACGAGGAAGCGACTCACGATTGGAAAATCTTGAGCAAAGCCACCAGAAGTAAGTATGTGCGGTAAACTGCCTCATTTTGAATTGGAGTTTATTTGAGTTGTATCGTTTGCAAAAAGTAGAACTTTTCAGCAAAACTGCCAAATGAAAGAGACTTTATTTCACCTCCAGCAGTTCGATTTTTGAACACAAGCGCCGAGCAAGGAGGAATGTTACTGCCACTACCTGCCTCGCCATAGGCCATATAGTGCGGTACGTAGACTTCCCAAACGTCGCCGGGCTTCATGGCTTTGAGGGCGACCTGCCAGCCCGGAACGACACCGGAAACCGGAAACTCCGCCGGCTCGCCGCGCCGGTAGCTGCTGTCGAAGATGGTGCCGTCGATGAGGCGGCCTTCATAATTGACCTTTACAGTCGATGTGGCGGTGGGGAAGTCCCGTTGCCTGACTTCAGTACCTTGTAGAGCAAACCGGCACCGAGGGTTTGGACGCCCGTTTCTTGGGCTTTGGCAGCCAGAAAGGCTTCGCCCGCGGCCAGGTTTTTCGCTTTGAGCGAGTCGGCCTCAGCATGCGTCGGCGTTTCTTCTATGGTCGTGGCGTGGCGCTGTTGATACCAGTAGCCACCGAAGACGACAAGCATGGCAAGGACAACGAAGAAGAGCAAAGGGCGGTTGCGGCCACTACGCTTGGCGGAGGAGGGAGGAGTGGAAGAGGGTTTCATAAAAAAAGGAAATGAGGATGATTTAGAAAAAAAAGGAAAGCAAACCAGGGGACGCAACTCAGCCTTCGGCTCCGGACATCTCCAGCTCACGCACGCGCTCGGCGCAGCGCTCCATCAGCCATTTGGGCGTGGACGTAGCCCCGCAGATGCCGACACTGCTCACCCCGCGGAACCATGCAGCATCAAGCTGCGAGGGATCCTCGACGAAGTGCGTGTTCTCGTTCACTTTTTCGACAGGCTTCATAGAGCACGCGTCCGTTGCTGCTTTTCAATCCGCAGACGAAAAAGGACAACATCGTGACGCTTGGAGAACTCCTGCACCCCGGGCAAGCGGTTGGAGACGCGGCGACAAATGGTGTCGTAGCAGCGGAACTCAGCGGGTGGACGGATGTTTGCGGTCAGGTAGTTGATGAGCGTTTGGAAACCTTCCAGAGGTTTCGTCGTCTGCGAGAAGAGATAAGTGTTTCGCGTGAGATCAACTTTGCCTATTTCGCTCATATCAGAGATTACAATCGCTTCGCCCGCCGTCTGCCCCACCAGCCCGAGCACTTCGGCGTGTCCGTGCTTGCCGTAAATGACGATTTGCGGGTCGGTCATCTCGTGATAGACACGCATGATGCGCTGTTGCAGATTGAGCACGACGGGACAAGTGGCGTCGATAAGCGTGATGTTGTTGCGGCGTGCCGTTTCGTAAGTAGAGGGCGGTTCGCCGTGGGCACGAAGCAAAACTCGCACATCATGAAGTTGCGCAAACGTTTCGTGGTCTATGATGACCAGTCCTCGCTCACGCAGCCGCTCGACTTCGCGGCTGTTGTGGACGATGTCGCCCAAACAATAGAGGATGTCGTGGTGCGTCAGTTCTTCTTCTGCCCGGTTGATGGCCGTGGTCACCCCGAAGCAAAAGCCGGAACCAGCGTCGATTTCGATGTTCAACATAGAAAGGAGAGGAAAATGTAAGTAGGAAAGTTTAGTTAGTGTAAGCCACGTTTTAGAACGTGTAGGCCACAGTGCCCATGAGGGAAGCCGTGGATTTGTGATACTGAGCGTAGGCCAAATTAAGCTTTATCTGTGAGAAATTCAAGCCTATGCCGGCAGTCACTCCGGCCCAATGTGATGCTCCGGCCGCTTTGAGTTCGTAGCCGCGGCGGAAGTTGTAGCCGACGGAAAGAGTGAGCACGTCGGAGGGAAGGAGTTCCGCCCCCAGGACAAGGTGATTGAGCGCCAGGCGACCGAAGCCCATCGGTTTGTCGGACGGCACATAATAGTGGCGCTTGTCCCATCGCGTCAGGTCGACGGCCGTGAGGCTGAAACGCAGCGGCAGGTGTTCCAGCCCTTTGGTCAGCCCGAATTGAAAGGAATAAGGGACGGTTTCGGTGCGATTGTCGTAACTTTTGATTTGCGCTCCCGCATTGCGCAAAGCGGCCGAAAGGCTCAAGTCCTCGTCTTCGTCGTAATAGTTCAGCCCCAAATCGACCGCAACAGCCGCGGCGTGGTAGTTGGCGATGGAGGAATACAGCAGTTTGAACGCTGCTCCCCCGGCCCAGCGATCGGAGAGCAGGTAACTATAGCCGACGCCGGCGACCATATCTTTTGGGGAGAACGTACCGATGGCCGCGCCCGACGGGTCGGTTTCGGTCATCTCTCCGTATCCCATGTAGTGCACAAAGGCCGCGCCGGTGTGGCGTTCGCCAAAGGCTCGCACATATTGCGCTCCCATCCACTTCGCTCCATCGGCGTAAGTCATGAAAGAAAGGCCGAGCGTGCCGGAGGAAACGCTGCTCAGCAAGGCTGGATTGTGCAGCACGGCCGAGGCATCGTCGTCGATGGTCGAAAGGTTCTCGCCCCCAGCCCGGCCACATGGGCAGAAGTGGGCAAGCGTAGGATTTGAAAAAGCCGAGGTGCTCTCTTGGGCGACCAAGGAAAGCGGGAGCACGCAAAAGAATGCTATAATTAGATATTTTTTTCATTATGCGCATAAAATAGTGAGGCAAAGGTACTACTTATTTTATATTTTGGGCGTAATTTTGTCGGGAAAATAGCGCCAAGACAGCGCTTCCCACATACTTTTGAGGCTGAAAGCGAGGGGCAGTGGACCATTTGTCGGTTTCCGCTCCTTTTTCTCCCTTTCTTTGTCTCATCACTTTCTTTTTCCTAACGTGAGCAACTCGCTTTTAGTATCCAAAGAATGGTGCGACCTCGTGTTTGAACACCGCAACAAACGATACGGCGCTTACCTGATTCGCAAGCAGGCAGGGCGTCGCTATCGTCTTGTGGCGTTGATTTTCGCTGGCATCCTGGTAGTGCTCCTCGGGGTGGCGGGTGCCGTGGGCTATTTTGTCTATCGCGCGGTGCAGGAAACCGCGGCTGAGCTGGAACAAGTCGTGAAGCTTCGGCCACTCAAAGCGGAAAAAGGGTTTGAGGTGAAACGCATCTCCACGGGGCGGCGCGCTGTCGCCGTCAAGGCCACGCCCGGCGCGTCCAACGCGATGCCCGAAATCGTGGACCGCCGCACGATATCTGTGCCGATGGGCATAAACGGCGTGACGGATGCAGCCACTCTGGAAGAAGCCTCTTTGCGCGACGAAGACCTGACGCACAATGCCGACCAAAAAGACCTCCCCATAGAAGGCGCGCAACTGGTCAAGACGGAGCGTGTGGAGGAGTTGCCCATCTTCCCCGGAGGCGTGCAGGCGCTGATGCAGTATATGGATTCAACGGTGCTTTATTCGGGCGCAGCACAACGGCGCAAAGCGGAAGGCGATGTGCTGGTCGCTTTCATCGTCGAGGCCGATGGCTCTGTCAGCCACATCGAAGTCGAGAAGAAAGCCGACGATGCCTTGAATCGTGCCGTCGTCACCGCTGTCCGTCGTATGCCGAAGTGGAAGCCCGGTCGACGCAATGGGCAACCGCTGCCGGTGAAAATCAGTATTCCAATCCATTTTCAGTTACAGTGACACCGCGTGATGTGGGAAGGACTGTGCATGTCCTCGTCAATGTCCATAGGGCTGCCGAGTAGCTGTGGAACACAATGTGGGTCGGGCTGATTCACCAAGCGCCCCCCATCATCTACCTCAAAGGGAGTTTCATCTACCTTTGAGGTAGTTTTATTTTTCTCTGAGGTAGTTTTATTTTTCTCAAAGGGAGTTTCCCCTGTGATGAACCATGGGACGGGACGAAGTAATACGGCGCACTTTCGGTCTTTTTCGGCCTGCTACTCTCGCGCGCACGCGCGTACACTACTTTATAGTCTTGTTTTTTGCCTTCACTGCCTTCACCCACTTCTTATTTTCTCGCGATCACCGCTCCTTTCACTCCCTGCTTTTGGTATTTTTCCCGAATTTGCCTTCACCCACAAATCTCTGTCGATGAGCAACTTGCAGTGCAAGGTGAAGGAGTGAAGGCAAAAAACACAGACTATTTTAGAGTATACGCGCGCGTGAGGATAAGTGGGGAGTCGGGCGTGGCTGTGGTAAAACCGGCCGACCAAGGAGAAGCGCGCGGTCTCCTCTTTTGATCTTTGCCTTGTGTTTACAAAGCGTAAAAAAACTACCATTTATTTGGGCAAGAATACAGAAATCGGTATTTTTGCAACCTAAATTGTCCTTTTTGAAATCAACTATCTATCATCATTTATTCACGATCTCTATGCACGTCTTTTCAATCGCCAGTCAACGACTGAAAGCTCGGGGTCTTGCATTGGGAATACTCTTCGCGATTTATTTTGTCACGAGTCTGAGTGTATATGCCCAAAATGCGAACCACACCTTCTCCCTCTCGTTTAAGGACAAGCCTCTTACTGCCATTCTCGATATGGTGGCACGCCAAGGAGACTACATCATGTCCTACACCGATGAGGTGAAAGCCTACTCTACGACCCTCACTGTTTCGCTCGACAGCGTGACAACGCTTCAAGCCACCCAACAACTGCTTTCGCACACCCCCTTCACCTATAGTGTGAACGGAGCGAACATCAAGGTGTTCCGCTTGGAACAACAGCAGGAAAGCGGTCAGCACCTCGAAGGCTCCATCAAAGACCATAAAGGAATGGGGGTTCCCTTTGCTATCGTGCGTTTGAAAGGCACGACCAAAGGTGTGCAGGCCGACGACAATGGTAAATTTTCTCTGCCCGTCAATAAGGCTACGGGAGAAGTGCTCATTTCCTGCTTAGGCTATGACTCTCAGAGCGTAGCCTACACTTTGGGCAAGCCTCTGAGCGTAACCCTCAAAGCCACTTCTACGGCTTTGGGTGAGGTACAGGTGATAGCCTATGGTAAGCGCAGTCAGCGCGACTTGGTGGGTGCGGTTTCGAGTGTAAAAAGCGATCAAATCCAAAATGCTCCCACCCCCAGCATTGAAAATCTGCTGCAAAGCCGCATGGCCGGTGTGGAAATCACCAACTTGAGCGGAACCCCCGGCGGCGGTGGTTCGCAGGTCACCATCCGTGGTTTCTCCTCGCTCAACCAGCAAGGGGTCAACGATGGTTCGCCCCTTTATGTCATTGACGGCGTACCTGTGACTTCGACGACTTCTGTGAAGACAGGCGGCATCAACACCTTGGCAGGTCTCGACCCTTCCAGCATCGAATCCGTACAAGTGCTTAAAGATGCTGCTTCTGCCGCACTTTATGGTTCGCGTGCCGGTAATGGTGTAATTCTGATTACCACGAAAAAAGGTAAGTCGGGTAAAGCAGAATTTAATGTCAACGTATCGCAAACCTATTCGTGGTTGCCTGCTACCCCCGTACAAATTATGGGTAAGGGCGAGCGCGATTTTTGCCACCCTTTTGGCACTCAAGCAACGTTTAGGACACTATGACTGGGCTACCGACAATGTGGTGATGCCCGGCAGCCACAACGATACTTGGGGTTGGGACTCCAACAATGACGGGGCTTACGACTACTTTTGGCGTAATGGTGCTGTGCTCAATGGCGAAAACAGCTTGCCCGGAATCGTGCAAGACTCGCTCAACACGTTCTACAACAACCGCACCAACTGGTGGAAATATGCCTTCCGCGTGGGACGCATCACGAAGGCCGATGCCACCATCTCCGGAGGAAAAGACAACGTGCGCTATATGGTGAACGCCGGTCTTTATGATGAAAAAGGGCATCATGATCAGCTCTAACTTCCAGCGCTTCAGTTTGCTCTCCAACCTGGACATCAACCTCACTCCACGTCTCAGTTTCTATCTGCGCACCAATCTTGCCTACACGGACAAAAAAACTCGGGTGGTTCGATGGGTAAAATCCAGGATTGACGTTCGACCCCAAAGAAACTCCCTCTCTCCTTCCCGGTAAGGGCTCGGTGGCTGAACGTGAGGGCTTTGCGCCGTCTGCAAGATGTGAAACGCTCCAATACCAACTACAATCTTCGTCTCAATGGAGGTATAAACTATCAAATTCTCAAAGGGCTGAAGTTTTTCTTCTTCTGTGGCACTTGACCACTACTTCACCCGCTCCTATACCTTCACTCCCGACTACTTGGGCTACAACAAACTCTCGAGAGCCGAGGGGGCAGACTATGCCATGACCATGATTCAGAATGAAAACCTCCTCACCTATAACTTCAACCTCAAGGAGGCACACAATTTTTGAATTGATGGCCGGTATGACCTACAATCGTGATTTGGCCTTGTCGCTGAGCGGTTCTGCCATGGGCGGCCCGACCAATCAAATCACTTACATTGGTGAAGGTTGGCCGAAACTCCGCACCAACGAATACGGCACTCCCGAAGCGCTCCAAAGTGTTCTGAGCAATAAGGAAGAGCAAGCCATGCAGAGCTTCTTGGGACGTTTCACCTACAACTATCGTCAGCGCTACCTCACCGAGTTTTCTATTCGTACGGACGGTTCTTCGGTCTTCGGCAGAGATGTGCGTTGGGGCACCTTCCCCGCTGCAGGATTAGGCTGGGTGTTCAGCGAAGAACAATTCTTGAAAGATTTCTGGTGGATGAACTTTGGTAAGCTCCGTGCCTCTTGGGGACGCTCCGGTCAAAAGTTCCAAGAACCTTATTTGGCCTTGGGTGTGATGGCTGAAGCCAACACTTTCTTCGGCAATTTGGGACTCATTCCCACTTTCATGGCCAACAATAAGTTGACTTGGGAAAAGAGCGACCAATATGACCTCGGTCTTGACTTCTATCTGCTCGACTCCCGCCTGCGCTTCAAGTTCGACTACTATTATAAGTACTCTGATGCGCTGCTCATGCAGACGCCGCTACCCGGCAACTTCTTCCTGACAGACAAGATGTGGAACAATGCTTCTGCCATCTCCAACGAAGGTATAGAATTTGAAGTCGAAGGCGATGTCTACCGCAACAAGAACTTCAAGTGGACCGTCGGTGCCAACTTCTCGAGCAACCGCAATATGTTCCGTAAATCTTACGGTAATGTGGACCTCACCGACAAAGTATTGGGACGTCCCGTCTACGGTATCTACACCTACCACGACGAAGGCATCGTGCAAGACGAAAAGGACATTCCTTACTACTACAACCAACAGGGCAAGCGTATGCCGCTCTATTTCGGTACGGAAAACAATCCGCTACGCGTGGGTGGTCGTAAAATCACCGACCAAAACTCGGATGGTAAGATTGACTCACAAGACCTCTACTATGCCGGCAGCACCCTCCCCAAACTCTATGGAGGTATCACCAACCACGTAGAGTGGAACGGCTTTACGCTCGATGTGCTCATGAGCTATGTCATCGGACGCAAAATGATGAACATGGTGCGTAACTCAGCGTTCTTGTTCACCAAGAAGTTTGGTGTTGTGATGAACGACTATCGCAAAGCTACTTTCTGGCAGAAGCCCGGTGACAAAGCCGACTATCCTTCGCTCGAGTTTGCCGACCAAGGATACATCGGACAGTTTGATGGCAACATTGACTCCAACATCGAAATGTAAGTTATCTGCGCCTCAAGCAGCTCACGTTGGGTTATAACCTTCCGACGAAGTGGACAAAAGCCCTGCACTTGAAAGGCTGCAACCTTTACCTCTCGGGTGAAAACCTCTTCCTCATCACCAATTACTCCGGCGTAGACCCTGAAGTCGTAGATCCTTATACGGGTAAGGACTTGGGCGACCAGTATCCCCTCAATCGTAAGGTTACGCTCGGTATCAATCTCAAATTCTAAACTCCCAATGAAACAGCATATCGTCCTCCTCGCCGCCGGCCTCTTGCTGGCGTCCTGCAACCTCGATTTGCAGCCTGAGAATGGTTTGACCTACACCAATTCGTTCAAAACCGAGAAAGAACTGAACGCTACGACCTCTTCCATTCATTATTTCCTCAACAGCGCTCTGTCTGAAGACTACGTGTTTCAAACAGCCGGAGTTGTGGCAGATGAACTGCAAGAAGGCAATCAAGTGCGCGAATGGAACCCCAAATCCATCATCGATGCGCAAGATTGGAAGAAGCTCTATGATGTCATTTTTGAAGCCAATCTGCTCATCGACAACATCGATCGCACAGAAGGTCTCACCGAATCACGCCGTAACTACCATTTAGGGCAGGCTTACTTTGCCTTGGGCGTGTCTTACCTCACCTTGGTACAGCGTTTTGGTGATGTGCCGGTGATGGAAAATTCAAAAGTCATCAAGGCCTACGACACCACCCCCCAACTTCAGGTGCTTGATAAAGCCGCAGAATATGCTCAGCGGGCACTCGAATTGCTCCCCACACACGACAAACTTCGCGACATCAATGGTTCTCCCATTAGTTCACGCCAGTTTGCTTCAAAGGGAAATAGCACTGCTCTGCTCGCGCATATCTATGCTTGGAAAGGGAGCATCATCGACTTGTACAAGTTGAAAGGCGATGCTCAAGAAGCCTATCGTAAGACGGTGGAATACGCCACACAAGTCATCGATCAGAAAGTCGGCTCTTATCAACTTTGCGACAGTCCCGAGGCATTGTGCCAACTGCTCTCTGAACCTACCAAGACCAACCCCGAAGTTGTATTTACACTGAGCTACGATGTTACCCGCTCTATCTATACCACCACGCCCAACCTCGTAGCTTCGGCCTACACCAGTTGGCCGGTCAACGAAACAAAGACGCTCGGTAAGATCACTTCTGAAACCACTGCGCGCCTCTATGCCGAGACCATCAATGCGATGTACGAAAACAATGATTTGCGTCGTACGGCCTACTTCTACGAAATCGACACCCCCCACGAAGTAGACGGCAACAACTATGCTTTGTTCTATAAGTTTCGCAATGGCGTGTACGATGCCGACCAGTATGCCGAAGGTGGAAAATCCTTCCGTAGCCTGAACGCCGATTTGGTGCAATGGCGTTTGGCCGACCTCTATCTGTTGCGTGCCGAATGTAATGCCAAGCTCGGCCAAGACGCCTCTGCCATCGCCGACCTCAATGTCATCCGTTCGCGTGCACAAGCCACGGCCTACCCCGCAGCCAGCGATACTGAAGGTCTGCAAAAAGCCATCTATCTTGAGCGCACCAAAGAGTTCTTGGGCGAAAACGACAGCCACTATTTCGATATCATTCGTAATGGATACTATGCTACCGAACTGAAAGGCAAATTCCGTGTGCTCAGCGCACAAGATGTCAATGGCGGAGCGCTGGTACTCCCCGTTCCGGCCGGAGCGCGAGAAGACAAAGATGGGCATTTGGTCAATCCCTTTATCCATCAGAAACCCTATTGGGTGCAATATCAATAAGCGCCTCTTCTTATCATTTTCACCCCAAGTTTTCAATCTTATGAAAAGAATCATCTATCTTGCCTTTGCGCTACTACTCATGTTTGGAGCCCAGAGTTGCACCGAATACAACCTCATCGATACAGGAGAGGCCAACGGCAACCACAACACCACTATGTGGGAATACTTCAAAGGCGACCCTTACAACTGGGATTCTCTCCGTGTGATGGCGGTACATGCCGACCTCGTACCCCCTCTTTCAAGGTACGAGCAGTTACGGAAAGGACATTACTTTCTTCGGCATCACGAACCACAGTATCCGCCGCTACCTCTTGAAAAAAATGGTTTGAAGCAAGTCACCGATATTCCCAAAAACCAGTGTCGTGATTTTTATCCTCGACTGCGTGCTGAAAAAGCGTCTTTTGCTGGACGAATTTACCGCAGGACATGCCAGTACCAACGCCTCTGAAGTCATCGGTACCGGTGGAGAAACATTCGACATGGCTTCCGGAAAAAAGTTGTGGATCTACACTTTCCGTTCTTCCTACAACGGAGTGCCGGAGATGGGACCCAAACAAATCCACCTCCTCTCTCCGACCACAACCAAAAAGCACTGTCGTAGCCTCCTCTAACATCCAAACTCTGACGGGCGTAGTACACTCGCTCGACTACAACTTCACCCTTAGCGATTTTTAGTATGAAATCATCTCTTTTCAGCGGCCTTTTTGCGCTGCTCCTCATCGCTTCTGTCTTTGCTGCATGCGACCGCATGAAAGTGGGCTACCTCAATGCCGACCACGCCTCTTATGTTCCCGACACTGTTTTAGTCTACCGTACGCCGGCTCCCGACAGCGAACGTGCTAAGACCGGTGCACCCTGGACATCGACCCGCATTCAAGGTGTGGCAGGTACCAACCCCATCAACTACAAGTATGTGCGCGTTGTAGCCAAAGAAGGTGGCGATGCTGCAGCTTTTGACGCAGCTGTCAAAGCGGGCGAAGTGCTTATCCAAGGCGGTATCGTGCAGGTTTTCCCCGCAGCCCTTCAGCGTATTCCCAATGGTATTTACACGCTCACGTTGCTCGTTTACAATGAAGACCACAGCCGTGAACTTACCGACGTGCTCACCTTCGTGGTGAACGATGAAGAACCGACCCCCTAAGCATTTTCACCATCGACGGCAAGAGGTTTTGCAGCTTTGAAAATCCCTTGCCGTCGTTGTTTTTCCTCATTGGAACCCTCCCTCTGCTCCACCAAAGAGTTCCCCACAATCGTAGACTCCCTCGGCAGCGCAGATTGGTTCGATACCGAGCTCTCCCAACGACAATTATCGACTTCCTCTTTCACATCATCTAACGCACAATCATTATGTATAGACTATCTTCTCTTCTCCTCTTCTTTGCCTTTCTGTTCGCGTTCAACGGACAAGCGCAAAATGCAGAAAAAGGCATCACCTTCTTCAAAGGTTCATTCAAGGACGCCCTTGTCGAAGCCCAAAAACAAAACAAGCCCCTTTTCGTCGACTTCTACGCCGTGTGGTGCGGCCCTTGCAAGCGCATGGCCAAAGAAGTGTTCACCCAAGACTCCGTGGGGGCTTATTTCAATGCCAACTTCATCTCGCTCCAACTCGATGCGGAAAAAGGCGATAACGTCGCCTTGGCCAAACAATACAATGTAGAAGCCTTCCCCACACTCGCTTTTATCGCAGCCGATGGTAAGGCGATTTCTGTCAACACCGGCGCCATGAATGCTGCGCAACTGATGGAAGCCGGACGCATTGCCGCCGGCGAATCTTTGCGTTTTGAGGACCTTTATGAGCAGTACAAGAAGCAGCCCAACGACTTGTCTATCCAGCAAGCCCTCCTGATGAAAGCCCCTGCCTTTCTCGGAGCACAAGAAGGTATGGATGCCGAAAAGTGGGCTGTCCGCCTGCGCAAACTCTACGCCTCTTACATCAAGGCCAAGAAAGGTCCTGCCCTGATCAACAAGCAGGACTATCTCATCATCAATTCGGTGGGTGGCAATGACAAGAACGAAATTCGGGAGATGATCGACTTCATCAACGACAATCTTCCCGCCTGGCAAGCTGCCATCGGTAATGCAGCTGCTTACTATGTAGTGGAAAACAATGATGCGCAAATCGAAGCGCTGGCCAAAGCCGGTGATGCCCACTACAAGGAACTTGTGGAAAAAAAGTAGGTACCACCTATCAAAAGTCCTATGCTGTGGTCAGCACGGAAAGTATCTCTCCTGCCGAACGCACAGCCATCTATGCCGATGCGCTCTATCAACTCTACAAAAACAAAGACACCAAGACCTACATCCAAGCGATGTCTTCGCTCTTGCAGCGTTTGGGCAAGGAAGCCACTCCTGCCGACTATGGTAAGGCCGCACAAGATCTCTACTATGCCGCCGGCAATCAACTCACTGCCGACCAACACCGCCAAGCCATTGCTTGGGTGGAACACGCCCTTGCCGGCGAACAAGTGGTGATGAACCGCGTGAACTACCTCGTCATGTTGGGCGACTCCTACCGACAACTCAAAGATTTCGGTAAAGCCCGCGAGCAATACAACCTTGCCAACATCGAGAGTCTGCGCATGGCCGAAATGGAAATGGTGCAGCGATGGTGCAGCAAACCATTGCGCGCAAACTTGCCGAACTCGAATTGCTTGAGAAATAATTCTTCCCCTCATGCCTCTCCATCTTATGTTTTCATCTTTATCTTCCCGTCTCCTCCGCATCTTCATGGTAAGTTGCGTGTTCACAGTAGCGCATGTGTGGACGGTTCGCGCACAAATCGAGGGTTTGCGCACAGGTACGCTTCCCAACGGCTTGACCTACTACGTCTGCCACGATAGCAGCACGCCCGGCGAAGCACAATTCTACCTCTATCAAAATGTCGGTGCTATCCTCGAAAACGACCGGCAGAAAGGTTTAGCACACGTGCTTGAACACCTCGCGTTCAACACCACCGAGCATTTTCCCGAGCGTGTGATGACTTTCCTGCGCTCCAACAATCTCCACGATTTTGAAGCCTTCACCGGCAAAGACGAAACCCGCTATGCGGTGCACAATGTCCCAACGGCCAACACCGCACTGACCGACCGTATGCTCCTCCTCTTGGCCGACTGGTGTCATGGCATCAAGATGCTCCCTGCCGATGTGGAGAAAGAGCGCGGCATCGTGCTCGAAGAGTGGCGTAGTCGCTACAATGTCGACCAGCGTATGAATGATGCCATCGATCCGGTGCTTTACAACAATGCACGCTACGCCCAGCGCAACGTCATCGGTTCGCCGGAGATTTTGCAGCAATTCAAAGCCAAAGATGTGCAGCGTTTCTACGACACGTGGTATCGCCCCAACCTCCAGTTTGTCGCCATCGTCGGCGACATCAACCCTGAAGAGTGGGAAGCCAAGGTGAAGGCTGTGTTGAGCAAGGTTCCCAACAAGAAAGCTCCTGTCGATCTTGACGCGCGTACCATCGCCGACAATGCCACGCCGCTCTACACCCGCTTCATCGATCGCGAGAATACGGCCCCTTCGTTGGGCATCTATCAGCGTTTCGACCAGCGCGACAACACACGCATTGCCCATATCAAGCACAACACTTTCTTCACACAAATCTTCAACCGCTTGGCGCCACGTCGTTTTGCTGCATTGCGCAACGATGGTAGCGAAGACTTCATCGCCGCCTCGGTGAGCCTTTCTCCCTTGGTGCGCTTGCAAAGTCAGATGGCGTGGGATGTTGTGCCTTTCCACGGAAAAAGAGTACAATGCCCTGTGTCAAGTGCTGGCCGTCCGCGAAGATTTGCGACAGCATGGATTTAGCGAAACTGAATTTGACGCTGTGCGCAAAGAAATCTACAACGGCATCAAAACGTTGCTGGAATCGGAAGAAGGTCTCGGCACTCCCGACAACCTTTTCCAACTTTTCAAGGAAAACTTCCTGTTGCAACGCCCCATCAAGTCTTTCCGTCAGCAACTGCAAGACAACCTCGAAGAACTCGTAGAACTGGAGGTCGACGATATGAACGAGTGGCTTCGCTCGATGCTCGATGGACGCAATCTCAGTTTTGTCACCTTTTCGAGAACGGCCGATGAAATGAACCTTACGCAGGCACAATTCACCGAAGCCCTTGCGCAAGCCGACCCCTCCACGGTGCAACCTGTTGCTCACGCTCCCATCACCCGCCTCATCGACTTCGACCTGCCGGCCGGACGCATCACCGCCACACAAAACATCACGGCTCTTGCTGCCCAAGAGTGGACGTTGAGCAATGGTGCACGCGTGTTCTACAAGTACGTACCTAACCCCCAAAAGGCCGCTTCTTCTTTGCCGGTTCTGCGCCCGGTGGCGCTGTTTCTATCACGGCACGCGACCTTCCGGCCTACACCGCCGTGACGCAACTCATCATGCAAAGCGGGGTACACAACTATTCGCGCAATCAACTTTACGAATGGGTAAGAAACAAGGATTTCGATCTCTCCATTTCCTCGTCTGAAACCTCCAGCGGTATCGGAGGCGAATCGGCTGCCGCTGTGGCCGACGACTTCTTGGGCTATGCCCATCTTGTCTTGGCGCATCAGCGTTTCGATCGTAACATCTTCGACCGCTATGTGCAGCGCAGTGCCTATGTCGCCTCTACACGCAGCACCACTGGTATGCAGGCTGTACAAGATTCTATCCAAGAACTGCTCAACCCCATCACCCCCGAAAATCCTCGTAAGGACGCCGACTTTTACAAAAAGATACGTTATGAGGATCTCGCTCCGCTCTTTGCCTCTCAGTTTGGACGTGCAGAGGCTTTCACCTTCTGTCTCGTAGGCGACCTGCCCGAAGCACAGGCACGCCAACTTGTGGAGCGCTATCTAGCCTCCCTCCCCGGCCATGCCGACCGCCGTACCGCCACGTTGCAATCGCTCGCACCACAGCGTAGTCTCGATTTTTTCTTCCAAAGCCCCCGAAATCAAGCGTGAGTTTCTCGTAGACACCGATGGCGACCAAGGCGAAATCGAAATCGCTTATCTCAACGACCTCAACCTCAATGAGCGTGAGCAAGCCGCTCTCGAAGTGTTCCGTGGCTTATTGGAAAACCGCTATTTCGAGGAGTTGCGCGAAAAAGCCCGCGCCACCTACACCATCGGGGTGCGCAGCCGCTACAACGCTCCTACCGATGCCGAGACGGCAGGGACTGGCCACGCTCAACATTCACTTTACCACTGAGCGCGCTCGTACCGATGAGATGAAAGCGCGTGCCTATGAACTTCTCCGCGACATTGCTGCCGGACATTTCTCTGCCGACGAGTTCAAAGCCGTACAAGTGCCTTTGGCCGTCAATGCCGCTACCGAAGAAACGCACACCGAAAGCAACACGCCCGAAGCCCTTTTGTGGATGGGAATGCTCAACGTCTATGCCGAAACAGGGAAGGTACCTCAACTTCCGGCTGATCTCGCAGCCGAAGTGGACAAAGCCACCGTTACAGCGGGTAAGGCCAAAGGCAAAACGCAACAACAGCCTAAGACGCAGCCCACTGCTCCCCAAACATCTGCTGCGTTGGTAGACAATGCTTTCAGCCAACTCACGCCGGAAGATGTGCAGTCCGTTGCCACTCGTCTGCTGCAAGGAGCCCGCCACCGCGACATCGTGGTCAAAGCCCTTCCTCCTGCCGAGCGCAAGTGGGAAAAGTAAGATCTCTTCATTCTCCTAAATACGACAATGGGGTGTGCCACATTAGGCACACCCCATTGTTGTTTAGGTAAATTGGAAGTACGTAGTTAAGGGAAGACTATTTATTAACTTGAAGTTGTGCTTTTCCATTCACATAGGTAAAGCTGAAAGTTTGTATTTCACGATAAAAACGGTAGGGAACATCCGAAGTTTCTCTATTTGTCTCACATTGCTTCACCACAATCTTATAAGTGGTAGCATTTTTCAATCCAGAAAATTCATAGGTAAAATCATGATGACACATACAATTTGCAGATATTCCTTTTCCGAGAATATACAATATGCACTCTTTATCAGAATTTTCTACTGTTCCCGATAAGAGAGCATCACATGGGAAAGTAAGATTTTTTACAATCATACGAAGCCGACCTTCAGGCAAGGTAAACAATTGCACTTGATCTTCATTGGCTATCTGTTTTTTTCAGCCTTGCATTCTGAGAAAGAAAACTTTTGGAGATTTTTACCCAGCAGTACTCCTATCCCTTCATTCTGAACAGGTTCAATAGAATTCTCAGAGCATGCTTCAAACATTAATAGTGCTAACAAGCAGCATAAGAATTTTTAATTTACACATGACTTCTAGTATTATGATATTTAACAACATTGATGGCAGCAAATATAAGATTTTTCACTTTAATCTTCCAATAATTTGCACCAAAAAATCACGAAAGACCAAAACATTTAACATACCCATCAAAAAATCCCCCTCGCGCGCGCATACCCCTACAATAGCACGTGTTTTTTGCCTTCACTCCTTCACCACAGGGGATAGATGCCAGAAAAACAGTCCGTTACGGGTGAAGGCATTCGACGTCTGTGCCTTCACCTGCCTTCACCACTGTTGCCCCTCGGTGAAGGCGGTGAAGGCAAAAAACAAGCCTATTGTGTAGTGATGCGCACGTACGCGCGAGGGAGAAAAAGCAAAGTGTCGCTGTCTCTTACCTCTGAACATCTACCTCTGATCTAAGTCCATCTATCTCTGAGGTAGAAAAAAACTACGTCTGAGCTAAATTCCTCCAGCTCCCTCGCAGGAATGTTAAAGTCGTGTTAAAGTCAAGGATGAGTGGCACTTTTCGTGGACGAGATGTCTATATACTTATAGGGGCAGGCCTTCTCTCTAGAAGTCAAGCTGGTTGGATTTCTTTCAGCGTTGGACGTTCCGTAGATTCGTCGTCCTTTCTCCTCACACTACGGCTATTCAGAGAAGCCCCCTCCGGGGACTACCCTGCGGCATTGAACTTGTACGGCGTAGAAGAATGTCTGATATTCACCACGCGAAGTAGAAGCCCCCACGGGCGGTTTTTGATGAAGTTCGGCGACAGCGCAAGTAAAGTTGCGCAAGTGCCGAAAAAAAGTTCGATAAGTCAGAGAAATTCTATAAACCAAACTTTGGTTTATGTAATTCAAACTTTGGTTTATGTAAACCAAACCTTGGTTTATATAATTCAAACCTTGGTTTATAGTTTGCGACGCTCGCCGACCAAAATTTGATACGTCCCGTAGACTTTGTCAAAGGGCGCACCGACTACATAATAAGCGTTTTCTTTGGCACATTACTGATAAAGATGTACCTTTGCAGGCGATAATTTGGGGAGATGTGCGCCGAAAGCAAGCGCCTTTTTCTGTCGAAAGGGGAAAGTCCCCCGAGAAATCTCCCAACCTGATGTAAAATCATTGACTCAATGTCCTGCATACTCCATATCGAAAACCTCCACTTCCGTTTGCTCCGTAGCCGTGAGCGAAGACGGGCAAGTGATTTTTGAACAGCAAAACCTGGAAGGGCCCAACCATGCCCGTGTGCTCGCCCCCTTTGTGGACGAGGCCTTGAGCTTCGCTGAGAGCCACGCCATCCCGCTCGATGCCGTGGCCGTGTCGAGCGGACCGGGCAGCTACACCGGGCTGCGCATCGGTGTGTCGACCGCCAAGGGCGTGGCCTACGGCCGCGGCGTGCCGATGATTGCCGTGCCCACGCTCAAGCTCATCACCGTGCCCACGCTCCTCTTCCGCGACGACCTGCCCGACGATGCCCTCCTCGTGCCGATGATTGATGCCCGCCGCATGGAGGTCTACGCTGCCGTCTACGACCGCGCCCTCAACGCTGTGCGCGAGGTGCAGGCCGACATCGTCGATGCCGACACCTATCGACCTTGGCTCGACGAGCGCCCCGTCTACTTTTTGGGCGACGGCATGGAGAAGTGCAAGGCTGTCATCGACCACCCCAACGCTCACTTCATCGACGGCGCTCTCCCGCTGGCCAAATATATGGCTCCGCTGGCAGAGCGTGCCCACGCCAAGGGCGAATTTGTCGACACCGCCTATTTCGAACCTTTCTACCTGAAAGAGTATCAAGCCACCACCCCTAAAAAACGCTTCTGAACATGCTACCCTACAACACGCAACTTCCCCCACTGCGGCTACGCGCCTACGGTCGTGAGGTGCAAGAGATGGTGGAGCGTGCGCTCGCCATGACCGATCGGGAGGAGCGCACCCGCTATGCCTACCAAATCGTGCAGGTGATGAAGATGGTGGCAGCCAAAACGAAGTCGAGGGATTGACAACGAGGTGCAAATCTGGAACCACCTGGCGCGCATCGCCGACTATCGCCTCGACATCGACTTCCCGTGCGAGATTGAGCCGCACACGGAGGCTGTGCGCCCCGGGAGGTTGGCCTATCCCGACCATCGTCTGCGGATGAAGAACTACGGCAAACTGGTGGAGCAACTGTTTCGGAGGATTGAGTCCGAAACCGACATCGCAACACGCAACACGCTCCTCCGACAAGCCGCTGTCCACATGCGCACCACCCTCGCTGCGGCCCGCAACGGACATCCCGACCAACGGCGTATGGTGCGCGACATCGTGGTGGGCGTGAACGGCGCTTTGACCGAAAGCGAAGTGGCCGACGCCTTAGAACAATAATCCCCTACACCTACTTATGGCTTCTTTCATCATCGAAGGCAATCGCCGCTTGAAGGGCGAAATCACTCCTCAGGGTGCTAAGAACGAGGCGCTGCAAGTGATTTGCGCCACCTTGCTCACTTCGGAGGAAGTGCGCCTGCAGAACGTGCCCGACATTGTCGACGTCAACAACCTGATACAGCTCCTTTGCGACATCGGCGTGAAGGTGACGCGCCATGGGCATGGCGACATTTCCTTCCAGGCCGATGCCCTCAATCTGGACTACCTGCGCTCGGAGGAATACCTTGACCGCTGCGCTGCGTTGCGCGGTTCGGTGCTGACCATCGGTCCCCTCGTGGCCCGCTTCGGTCGTGCCACCATCAGTAAGCCCGGTGGCGACAAAATCGGCCGCCGCCGCTTGGATACCCATTTCTACGGGCTGAAACAACTCGGGGCGGAGTTTCACTTCGATGCCGAAAAAGGCATCTTCGAACTCGCTGCCCGCCGACTGCAAGGCGCCTACATGCTGCTCGATGAGGCTTCCGTGACCGGCACGGCCAACATCATCATGGCCGCCGTCCTGGCAGAGGGTACGACCACCATCTACAACGCGGCGTGCGAGCCCTACATCCAGCAACTCTGCCACCTGCTCAACCGCATGGGCGCCAACATCTCGGGCATCGCCTCCAACCTCATCACCATTGTCGGCGTGACGGAACTGCACGGCGCCACCCACCGCATCCTGCCCGACATGATTGAGATAGGGTCGTTCATCGGCATCGGCGCTATGGTGGGCGACGGGCTTACGATCAAGGATGTCTCCCTGCGCGACCTGGGGCTCATCCCCGATGCTTTCCGCCGTCTGGGCATCCGCGTGGATGAGCGCGGCGACGACCTCTTCATCCCCGGCCGTCAGCGCTACGAAATCGAGTCGTTCATCGATGGCTCGTTCATGACGCTGGCCGATGCCCCCTGGCCGGGACTCACGCCCGACCTCCTCTCCATCCTCCTTGTCGTGGCCACGCAGGCCAAAGGTAGTGTCTTGTTTCACCAGAAGATGTTTGAGAGTCGTCTCTTTTTTGTCGACAAACTCATCGACATGGGAGCGCAAATCATCCTCTGCGACCCGCACCGCGCTGTGGTCGTGGGCCACAATTTCGACATCGCCCTCAAGCCCCACCGCATGGTCAGCCCCGACATCCGCGCCGGCATCGCCATGCTCATCGCCGCAATGTGTGCCGACGGCACGAGCCGCATCGACAATGTCGGGCAGATCGACCGTGGCTATGAACGCATCGAAGAGCGCCTGAACGCTTTGGGCGCCTCCATCAAGCGTGTGTAAGACACAACTATTATAGTTTATGATTAAACCCGAAGACGTTTACCTCATCGGCCGCCTCACCCGCACCCACGGCATCAAGGGCGAAATGGAACTCCAATTCACCGACGATGCTTTCGACCGCGGTGAGGTGGACTATGTTGTGCTCCTGCTGGACGGCATCTTCGTCCCCTTCTTTTTCGAGGACTATCGCTTCAAGAACAACGAAGCCGCCCTCATCAAATTTGCCGACATCGATTCGGAGAAGGACGCCCGTCGCTTGGTGGGCACGCCGGTCTACTATCCACACGCCGCTCTGCCGGCCGATGAAGCGCCCGAAATCCGCAGTTTCCAAGCCTTTGTGGGCTACACCGTACTGCTCCCCGACCTGACCGCCGCTCAGGCCGATGACACTGAAGATGCCGGTATGGCCACACGCGAACTGGGGTGCATCACCCACGTGGCTACCACGCCTTCCAGTGCGCTGCTCACAGTCGAAACCGAGGAAGGCGAGGAGGTGCTGCTGCCGCTGCACGACGACTTCGTCCTCGACTACGACACGCGCCGGCGCTACCTCGTGCTCAATGTGCCCGAGGAGATTTTAGAACTCAATGCAGCCCGGTAGGAGCGTAAAAAAATCCTTGACTGCACGACACATCTCGTACAGGATTTCCACCCGCCGAGAGGAGCATATGGGTAAATCGCAAAGCTACAGAACGATGAATGCCATAGAACAACGAACTTCGCACGCGATTGCGTGGTTGCGCCTGCCGCTTATGGTCGGGGTGGTGTTGTTGCACAACCAATACACCACCTTTCAGCAGTTGGCACAACCCAATGTGATCAGCATCTTGTCCTTTCTTGAGCAAACGCTCAATTTGGGTGTACTCCGCGTCTGTGTACCTTTCTTCTTTCTCATTTCGGGCTATTTGATTGTCTCTTCCGGCGGCGATGACGCACGAGCGTGGCCGCAGAAGATGAAGCGGCGTTTCTCCACGCTCTTTGTGCCCTATGTCTGCTGGGGAAGCCTAACCTTGCTGGCGGCCCTCGCCCTGCATCAAGCCACGTGGCACGATGTTTTGCCTTCTTTCTGGAACTACCATGGGCAAGGCACACCGCTGCACTTCCAGTTTTGGTTTTTGAGAGATTTGATGTGCTTGTCCCTCGTCTATCCGCTTTGGGTGTGGCTTGCCAAGGGCACGCGCTCCCTCTCCCTCGGGGTGCTCTTGGTGCTCTATCTTTGCAACGTGCCCATCCTCTCGCTGTTCTATTTCTGTTTGGGCATTTCGCTACGCTTGGGGCATCTGAAACGTTTACAATTTATCGCAGCTCGTCTGATTCCCTCCATCTCCCCTTGCTGCTGCTCCTCTTGTTGATGGTACGCCTCTCGGTGTTTTATCAACAACTCCCAGCGGCTATCCTGCCTTACGTTGATGCACTCATCCCCTTCCCGGCGATATTGCTTTTGTGGCGCTGGGCAAAAATGGGAACCTCCTCCACGTGCTGGGCGTGGCTGGGGCGCAGCGGGCAGTTTGCCTTCTTTCTCTACGCCTTCCACGAACCACTGTTCGGAATGCTGCGCAAGAAAGCCCTTCCGCTGATGGACACCGGTGTCATCGCCGCGACAGCTCTCTATGTCCTCCTCCCATGTGTCATCATCGGCATTTCGTGGGCTGTCTTCCGGGTGTTACAACGCTTCTTTCCCCGCCTTTTGTCTCTACTCACCGGCCGAATTACAACTCATCCTTCATGAAACAACTTGCCATCCTGGGCTCAACCGGGTCCATCGGGACACAAACGCTCGACATTGTGCGCGAGCATCCCGAAGCCTACCAAGCCTACGCACTCACCGCCTGCAACAACGCTGAACTCCTCATTGCACAAGCGCGTGAGTTTCGGCCCGAAGTCGTGGTCATTGCCAACGAAGCCCACTATGCGACGGTGCGCGATGCGCTGGCCGACCTGCCCATGAAAGTCTTTGCCGGTGACGATGCCCTTTGCGATGTGGTGCGGATGAGCGAAGTCGACGTCGTGCTCACTGCGATGGTCGGTTTTTCGGGACTGCGCCCCACTATCGCCGCCATCGAAGCCGGGAAGAACATTGCGCTAGCCAACAAGGAAACGCTCGTAGTGGCCGGTGAACTCATCACTCGGTTGGCAGTGGAGCACCGCGTGGCAATCCTTCCCGTCGATAGCGAGCACAGCGCCATCTTCCAATGTCTGGTGGGCGAAGGCGGCAACGCCATCGACAAGATCCTGCTCACCGCTTCGGGAGGGCCTTTCCGCAAATTCATCCTGCCCGAGATGGCAGGCGTGACGGCAGCCCAAGCCCTCTGCCATCCCAACTGGGAGATGGGCGCCAAAATCACCATCGACAGCGCCACGATGATGAACAAAGGTTTTGAGATGATAGAAGCCAAATGGCTCTTCGGCGTGATACCCGAACAGATAGAAGTGGTGGTGCACCCCGAAAGCATCGTCCACAGCGCGGTGCAGTTTGCCGACGGTGCTGTCAAAGCCCAGCTCGGTGTGCCCGACATGCGCCTGCCCATCCAGTATGCCCTCTCTTTCCCACAGCGTGAAGTGCTGAGCGGCGAACGGCTCGACCTCTTTGCACTGCGCAGCCTCACCTTCGAACGTCCCGACTTTGATCGATTCGACTGCCTGCGCATCGCCTACGAAGCTGCCGAAATCGGTGGCAACATGCCCTGTGTCGTCAATGCAGCCAACGAAGTCGTTAATCTCGCTTTCCGACAAAACCGCATCGGCTATCTCGACATCGCGCGCTGCATCCGCCGCGCCATGGCCGAAGCCACTTTCTGCAAGCAGCCCACCCTCGACGATTATTTCGCGTCCGATGCCGAAGTGCGCCGTCTCGTTACGGCTTATTGCAACGAAATCTCTGCATAACTCCCCCTCTCTTCGGTGGCTTCCGGCCGCCTTACCTCAACACAAAAATCAACAACAAGTAAAAAAATGGAAGTATTTCTCACCAAGGCTCTACAACTTATTCTGAGCATCTCCCTACTGGTCATCCTCCACGAAGGCGGCCACTTCTTTTTTGCCAAACTCTTCGGTATCCGTGTCCACCGCTTCTGCCTCTTTTTCGACTTTTGGCGCGGCAAGCGGGTGGCACTGCCGTTAGGCAAATGGCGTGGCACTGAGTTTGCCATTGGCTGGCTGCCCTTTGGCGGCTATGTTGACATTGCCGGAATGGTCGACGAGAGCACTGATGCCGATGCCGTAGCCAAAGAAGAGGCCACCATTCCGGCTCACGAACTGTTCAAGAACAAACCTGCCTGGCAGCGCCTGCTCGTCATGGTGGGCGGTGTGTTGATGAACTTCCTCGTGGCGCTGTTCATCTACTCGATGGTGCTGCTGGCGTGGGGCGAAGAGCGCCTGCCGATGCGCAACATCACTCATGGTTTCACCTTCTCGCCCACAGCGCAACAATTAGGTTTCCGCAACGGCGACATCATCACCGGGGCCGACGGTAAGACCTACACCCATTTCAACCAAAGCGAAATGCTCCGCGACTTGGGCAAAGCACAGACCATCCACGTGTTGCGCCGCGGTGAACAAGTGGATATTGCCACCGGCGGCCGCATCGACCTGCTCAAGATGATCAAGGAGCAACCGCCCTTTGTTGCCCTCACCCTGCCCGCTCTCGTCGACGACCTTGCCCCCGACAGCCCCGCCCGCAAGGCCGGACTGCGCAAGGGCGACCGCATCATCGCGATGAACGGTACCCCCGTGCAGACTTGGAACGAAATCGATGCCCAACTCGCCGTAGTCAAAGACCAAATCGATGCCGCCGACGGCAAAGTAGCACCCGCCGTGCTCCGCACGTCTCTGGTGGTGCTCCACGCCGACAACGCTCGCCGCGACACCCTCAATTTCGCCCTCACGGCTGAAGGCAAACTCGGTGTGATGAAGCACAACGTCTTGGCCGACTACAAGATGGAGACCATGCGCTACAACTTCCTCACCTGCTTCCCCGCCGGCATCCGCCACGGCTGGGAGGTGCTCACCGGCTACGTGAGCGACCTGCGCTACATTTTTCACTCTCGAGGGCGCCAAGAGTGTCGGCTCCTTCGGCACCATCGGCAGCCTCTTCCCCTCCACGTGGAGCGCCCCCGCCTTCTGGCAGCTCACGGCCTTCATTTCCCTTATGTTGGCCTTCATGAACTTCCTGCCCATCCCCATGCTCGACGGCGGCTACATCTTCATCACCCTGCTTGAACTCATCACCCGCCGCCGCTTCCCCGACAGTCTGATTGAGCGCGTCAATACCATCGGTTTCTATTTGGTGCTCGGCTTGATGGCACTCGGCATTTTTCAACGATGTGGTGCGCTTCCTGTTCTGATGACTGCCCTTTCTGAGCGAAAATGGCCGATAAAAAGCCGGAAAACGAAGATTTCTTCAAAAAAACTTGCCTGCTTGCACAATAAACGCTATTTTTGCTCTCAAACCATCACGTGGAGCACGTCCCCACGCCCCAAAGTCTGATTTGATATGAACTCTGCTATACGTCTTCTCCTGCTCATCGCCCTGGCTTGGACCGGGACTTCGGCCGTTGCCGCTCCGTTCCAGTTTCCCGAACCTTGGACCATGACACCCGTTGCCACTGCACCCAATGTGACGGAAGTGCCCACCGGCGGTGATATCCTCATCACGACCAAAAACAATCAGGTGCGGGTGCAGAATGCCGAAGGGCTCACGCTCGACCTCTACAACGTGGCAGGGGTCAAAGTGGCCACCTATCGTGTGGACAGCGACGACAAGACCATCACGCTCAACCTCAACCGCGGCATCTACATTGCCAAGGTGGGCAAGATGGCGCGCCGCATCAACCTCCTCTAAGCCGACGATAGGCCGAAGACACTCCGTTTTCTCTCCTCAACAACAAGAAGCGAGACCATCACAACTTTTTTGTGGTGGTCTCGCTTCTTAGTCTATTTGCTGAGCACTATCGGAGCATCAGGGTCGCGTCTTCCTCGATGGCGTAGAGCGGGTGAGTTGGTTCGTAGCGAGCAATGACAAAACCGCGGCGGTCGACGAGAAACTTGGTGAAGTTCCACTTGATGTCGGGCTTCGTGGCGTAGTTAGGATCGGTTTTGCGCATCATTTCGTCCATCCGGCGGCCGATGTCCGAGTTGAGGTCGAACCCCTTGAAACCTTGTTGGCTTTTGAGGAAGGTGAAGAGGGGAGCGGCATTTGGGCCGTTCACTTCCACCTTGTCAAATTGCGGAAATGTGATGTTGAAGCGCGCTGTGCAAACCTGATGGATTTCCTCGGCCGTACCAGGGGCTTGCTCGCCAAACTGGTTGCAGGGGAAGTCCAAAATCTCGAAACCCTGATCGTGCAGGCGTTCGTAGAGGCGTTGCAGGTCGTTGTATTGCGGTGTAAAACCGCATTCGGTGGCGGTGTTCACAATCAAGAGTACCTTGCCCCGATAGTCCGACAAGCTCACGAGCTTGCCGTCGCGATCGGCTACCTGAAAAATCGTACAAGCTCTGTTGAGCCAACAGCCCCGGCACAAAAGGCACAAAGGGCAAAGAGAGAAAGCAAAAAAACGTTTCATTTGATATGAATAAAGAGATAAGATTGCAAAAGTACGGATTTCTTAGCGAAATCTGCTGCTACCATCTGTATTTTTGTATCCCCCTCGTTGGTAGATGAAGCAAATGAGCGTGTGTCCAAAGCGATGCTTTGCCACATCAGTTGCGCAAAACGTACGAAGGTGAGCAGCAATATCGCTTATTTCTGCACAATTATTTTTTTCTCGTGTGCAGGAAAATCGTACTTTTGCCGCCGTAAATAACAATTTTACCGTAAATCATGAAAAAGTTCTTTCTTTCTGTGGCACTGCTCGCCACAGCCCTCTCTGCCACCGCAGGCGGCTACTTGACCAACACTAACCAAAGCATAGCCTTTCTGCGCAACCCCTGCACAAGACGCTGCTGTCAATCTAAACGGTGTCTACTCCAACCCAGCGGGTGTGAGTTTCCTGAGCAACGGCATCCACCTCGGCATCAACTGGCAGGCGGCTTCCAAACACGTGAAATCACTTCTACCTTCGGGCCTTTTGCCTATGGGCAGAACAATGGCGGTCGCACACAGAAGTATTTTGAAGGACGTGCGGCAGCTCCCGTCATTCCCTCCCTCCAGGCCGCTTGGGTCAAGGATCGCTGGACGCTCCAATTCAACTTTGCCTTGGTCGGCGGTGGGGGTAAGGCCGAGTACGAAAACGGTTTGGGTTCGTTCGAAAGTCAGGTAGCCCTCCTCGGTATGCTTGGCAAGAACCAAAACCTCGGCTTCGACAAGTATGATGTGGATGCCTACATGCGCGGCAAACAATACTATTTTGGCACGACCCTCGGCTCGAGCTATAAAATCACCAATCACCTCTCGGCCTATTTGGGCTTGCGCGGTATCTATGCCACAGCCAACTACTACGGCTATCTCAAGAACATCCGTATCAATGCCGGTGCCGGTGGTGCGATGGTAGGTGCATCGGGCTACTTCAATGCGGCTTCCGACAAGTATAAGGCCATGGCCGCAGCTGCACAAAAGCCGCTGGTCAGCATGCAGCTGCCGCACAAGCCGCTACCGCTGCACGCACGATGGGTGTGCTCGGTGTTGCCACACAGGACGTATTGCTCAACACCGACCAGTCGGCTTTCGGCATTGCTCCAATCGTGGGTGTACACTACCATCATGACAAGTTTGATGTGGCTGCAAAATACGAATTCAGCACACGCCTTGAGTTTAAGAACACCTCCGCCAACTCTGCCAGCGCCGATAACCTTACGGCTCTTACTGCCTATAAAGATGGTGCTAAGGTGCGTGGCGACATTCCCGCTCTTCTCACCTTGGGCGTACAATACCGCCCCATCGAGCGTCTCCGTCTGAATGCCGGCTACCACTACTATTTCGACCGTGAAGCCAAATCGGGTTCGGACGTTTCGGGCTGGAAAAACCAACTCCTCGACCACGGTACGATGGAATACAACCTGGGTGCGGAGTATGATGTGAATGAGAAGTTTGAACTCAGTGCCGGTATGCAGCGCACGATCTATCCCAACACCGATGCCTTTGTCAACGACCTTTCGTTCAACGTCAATTCTTACAGCGTGGGTCTCGGTTTGGGCTATCGCCTCAACGACCGCGTGAAGTTCAACGTAGCCTACTTCCAAACCTTCTATGGTGACTATACCAAGACGGCCGACAACTACAACAACACCGCCAACATCATTGCCAAAGCCCAAGGCGAAGAACGTGCCAAGGCCATCGTGGCTTCAGGTGCTCTGCGCGGTACTGACCACTTCACCCGCAGCAACAAAGTGTTTGGCATAGGTGCCGAATTTAAGTTTTAAGTAAGTGCTGCCCCTTTCCCCTCGAAATCTTTCAAGGGAAGCAGCCAGCACACACTCCGCAAATCTCCCCCCTGTCCTCCTCCAACGAGCCCTAAAAATGGTAAGCCTGCGGCGCTCCTCTCCCACACATTCACCGAAAAGTCAGTGCAAAATGGCGACCCATTCTTTCAGAAAATATCGCAGTTCAAATATTTTACACGATAAATTTCTCCCTTCGGGCTTGTTTATTAAAAAAATACATTTACTATCTTTGCGGTATACTTAAACACTTAAAAGAACCATTAATTCCTTTTACAGCAATGAAGAAACTTTCTCTCGCTCTTCTAGCGGTGTCAGCTCTCTTTTTCACGAGCTGCGCGACGATTGCCACTCCCGCAGGTTTGGGTACAATCTACACCGACATGCAATCCGGTGAAACTGCCACCTCTAACACTGTTGGTAACAAAGTAGGTACGGCTGAAGCCGTGAACATCCTCGGCGTTTTGGTTACGGGTGACGCTTCGATCAATGCAGCTGCAAAGAAAGCAGGCATCAAGAAGATCAGCCACGTAGATAGCAAAAAATCCTCTATCCTCGGTCTCTACGGCAAGTACACCATTTTTGTTTACGGTGAATAATCACACCGACAAGAACTCCGAACAACTTACGAGGTCGCAGTGCAATCATCTCTGCGACCTCGTATTTGCTTACAACTGGTGGGCTTGATTTTGTCCACGTATACTTTTTAACACTGCCTACTACGATGAAACGATCTTTTCTGACTATACTTTTCTTCCTTCTTGCCGCTTTCGCCACTCTGCAGGCGGAAAATTTCATCAAATACATCGTTTCACGACCCACCGAACGGGGAATGCTCTATTTTGTACTGCCCAGCAAAGCGGAATGTCGAGAGGAAGGCGCCCACAAGAGGAGCAAACTCACCTTCGACGTCACTTATATCAGCCCCGACGATTCGCTGAGGCTCAACACTTCGCTACTCTTTTCCGTGCCACAAAAGGTGGATAGTCTCACGTTTCGAGACGCCCAAGGAAAGAACCATACCTTTCCCACCGAACGGCTGTACTTAGAGCCGCGAAAATCCAAATGGGAACTGCGCCTTTCCATCCAATTGCCCTATGCTCTGTGGCAAACGTTGCTCAGCGCACAGACGCCTTTGACCTTCCGCTTCAGCCACAAAGGTCAACCGGTAGTCAGCTATAGTTTCTCCGACAAAGCGTGGCGCCGTCAACAAGGCATTTATCAGTTGATCGAACAGATGAAAAATGACTAAGTCGTCTGCCGGGGTGGTTTCTCCGCGCGACTGCGGAGAAAAGAGAAATGCTCCGCCTTTCGCCCACCGCAGTGCCTTTCCCCATATCCGATAGAACGAGCATTCACTCGCGTCCCAAGCAGGCAGACGGAAAACGCTTTGGAGATTTTGAGATGGATTTGATTGTGGATTCTCACAACCACGCCATACTCACGATCGTGGAGCGTTCCGCAAACATGCTCTTCATGACCAAACTTGCCCATGGGAAGAAAGCAGAGCCCTTAGCCAAGGAGGTCAGACGGCTGCTTCTACCCTACAAGAAAAACATCAAGACCATTACCACTGACAATGGTCCTGAATTTGCGGCACACAAGCTGATTACGAAATATTTGGGAGCAATCGTCTATTTCTCCGATCCTTATGCCTCATGGCAAAAGGGAGCGATAGAAAATACAAATAAACTCATCAGACAGTATATTCCAAAGCACACCAACTTCGACGAAGTTACAGATAAAAAGATTGCGAGTATACAAAAGAAAATCAACAGCAGCCCCAGGAGAAAATTAAAGTTTGAAACACCAAAAACAGAGTTCTTCAAAAGAATAGCTTAATTTTGCACTTGCCGAGTTGACTCTACGACGCCCCATCTCCGCCCTCTGCCTCCTCGGAAGCAGAGGGCGTTTTTGTTTCGCCATCTCAAAAATCGTACATTTGCACGCAAAATTAGCATTTTATGTCTTCCAATAAAATCATTCTCACAGGCGACCGCCCAACAGGTCGCCTTCACATTGGGCATTATGTCGGTTCGCTCCGCCGCCGCGTAGAATTACAGAATGCCGGCGACTACGAGAAGATGTTTGTCTTCATTGCCGACGCTCAAGCCCTGACGGACAACGTGGACAATCCCGAAAAGGTGCGGCAAAACGTCATAGAAGTGGCGCTCGACTATCTTGCCTGCGGTCTTGATCCCGAACGTGTCACCCTCTTCATCCAAAGCCAAATTCCCGAACTCTGCGAATTGGCTTTCTACTTTATGAACATGGTCACCGTGTCGCGTCTGCAACGCAACCCCACGGTGAAAACCGAAATCGGTATGCGTGGCTTTGAAAGCAGCATCCCTGTCGGCTTCTTCACTTATCCTGTTTCGCAGGCCGCCGATATCACGGCTTTCCGTGCCAACACCGTTCCCGCCGGCGAAGACCAAAAACCGATGATTGAACAGGCCACAGAGATTGTGCGCCGCTTCAACCATATCTATGGCGATACCCTTGTCGAGCCCTCCATCATGCTCCCTGACAACGCCGCCTGTATGCGCCTTCCCGGCACCGATGGCAAAGCCAAGATGTCGAAGAGTTTGGGCAACTGCATCTACCTCTCCGAGACGGCAGATGAAATGGCCAAAAAGGTCAAAACCATGTACACCGACCCCACCCACCTCGCTGTGAGCGACCCCGGTCACGTGGAAGGAAACACCGTTTTCACCTATCTCGATGCCTTCTGCACCGACGACCACTTTGCCCGCTACTGGCCCGACTATGCCAACCTCGACGAGTGCAAAGCCCACTATATGCGAGGAGGCTTAGGCGATGTGAAGTGCAAAAAGTTCTTGGAAAAGGTGCTCAACGAAACGCTTGAACCCATTCGTGCGCGCCGTCTGGAACTTCAAAAGGACATCCCCGCCATCTACGAAATTCTGCGCCGAGGCAGCGAAGCCGCTCGCGAAGTGGCGGCCGACACCTTGGCCGATGTGCGTCGTGCCATGAAAAATCAATTATTTCGACGACGCCGAACTGATCGCCGAGCAAGTGGCACGTTTTGCACAGTAAGTGCGCCAAGCAGCCTGCCAAACTGCTCTCATTGTGCAGAAAGTAGCACAAAGGTTTGGCTAAATGAGATTTTCTTGCTAATTTTGCTGTCCGAATGACGAATGCGTGAGCATTGTACAGAACAACAATAATATCGATATAAAAAAATGAAAAAGAACGTTCCAACCCCACAATCGCAAGCGAAACAACAAGCATGGTTTCCGTCAGCGTATGGCCACTGCAAACGGCCGTCGCGTTTTTGGCTTCTCGTCGTGCCAAAGGCCGTAAGAAGCTCACCGTATCTGATGAAGTACACGGCAAGAAGTAATTCGCCGTACTGCGATACAACCTCAAACAAAACCGAATCCCTCTTTCTGAGGGGCTCGGTTTTTTTGTTTGTGTAGGAGAGAAGAGGGCTTCTCGAAAAGTCGAAGAGCGCCTTTCCCCTTACTTGCGCCAAAACGACAAGTAGCGCTCTGTCGCTGCCTGCAAGAGAGCGGAGTTGGGTTCGAGATGAGGGGCAAAGAACGTGGTTGTCACTGACAGCGCATTCCGTTTCTTTTTCTGCCTTCCATAGCCCTACCGCATTGCCCTGGTCGGCAATGAGCGGATAGAAAAAACCATTTTTAGAGCATTGATTGCGCCCTCTTCCGGCTTCATGAATCACCTCCGCCCGCTCTTTGTAGGCTATGGTGTATTCGTCAAACGCCGGTAGGAGATGTACTGCTGCTTCCGGAGTCGAGATGAGGGCGGCCGCTTTCGTATGCAGATAGTAGGTGGTATTTTGGATCGTCAGCAGTTCGAGCCGGTCTTTAATCGCCGCTATGCCTGCCCTCGCTTCTCGAATGCCCAACCCCGACCACCAAACAAAGTCGGCGAGGGTGGCCGGCGAATGGCTGCGGAAGTAGCGTTCTGCCAGTAAAGCAATGCTTTCTTCTCTGGAGCGCTCCGGTGTGGGTGGCACCCGTTCGTCCATCAGGGCATAGGTGGGTTTGCCGTTTTGGTCGATACCACTGCAAATCAGTCCGATGGTTTCGGCAAACATGAGGAGGCGATACATCGTACCGGTAACGCAGGGTATTCCCTCGGCCACAAAAATCGCTTCAAGTTCATCTTTCGTCATCCTGTCGTTCCGGCAAGATGCTGCTCAAAAAGCCGGCAACCTTTCCGAAAGGTATCTTCGCTCAACAGCAAAGCGGCCATTCGTTTCTTGTCCCTGATGGTGGCTTGTAGGCTTGAGGCCGACAATGCGCACATCCAGCGAATATCTTCGGCCGGAACGATGTGCCATGTGGGGCGCATCACATGGGTGCGTAGGATTTTACCTTCATCGAAAGCCTTTTGTACCACCGAAAAGCCGTCTTCTCCTTTAAGCCGCATGCCCACAGCCCATTTGACCATGTTGTAGTCTTGCGCCTGCATGGCACCCATCCACGCCACAACCTCTTCGGGCTTTGCAAAAGTAGGAAAGGCCAACTGTTGAGAAATCTGTCTCAGAACTCTGAAATCTGTCGTCATTGCATCTCTCTTTTGGGCTGTTGGATAAAGGGAAACCTCCCCAATTGGGCGAATATCGGGCATCACTGAGAAGGATTGTCCCTCCTTTTACAGCGCTGTGATAGATGCTCCGAAGCCAAAGAGAATGCCGGGGGAAGTTGGCGATGATGATGGGCCAATCTTTCTTCTTACGGATAGCACCATAGCCCACCCACAGTGTGCAGTTGATGCCGGCTACCAAGGGTTGAAGCCAGTCGCCTTTGTGTCCGGACAGATTAGAACTGATCTGCGGGATGTAAGAGATGTACATCGCCATAGCGGTGGCCGTGGCGATCCAGCCGAGAATGGTTAAAAACTTTTCTTGATTCATTTTGTTGTGGTGTCAAGTTGTTGTATTGATGAGAAAAAGTGCTTCCAACACCTCCTCCTAACTTTTTTTGGAGCAAGGTGCTATCGATTACAAAGGTAGTAAAAAGGAATTTTCTATTCGAGAAGAAACGGGCAAAATCTTTCCGAAGCAACAAAAAAAGTTTCCCTCGGGAGCACCTTTCTTTTTCCTTTGCTTCTCTCCCGCTCGATGCCGGCCTCTATAAATATATAGACATCTCGCCCAAGAAATCCGCCACTCGCCCTCGCCTTTAACACGAATTTAACATATCTGCGAGGGAGCAGGAGGAATTTAGCTCAGACGTAGTTTTTTCTACCTCAGAGGTAGTTGGATTTAGTTCAGAGGTAGATTTTTCAGAGGTAAGAGACAGCGGCATTTTGCTTGTTCGCCCTCGCGCGTACGTGCGCATCACTACACAATCGGCTTGTTTTTTGCCTTCACCGCCTTCACCGAGGGGCAACAGTGGTGAAGGCAGGTGAAGGCACAGACGTCGAATGCCTTCACCTGTAACGACCTGTTTTTTTCTGGCACCTATCCCCCGTGGTGAAGGAGTGAAGGCAAAAAACACGTGCTATTGTAGGGTATACGCGCGCGAGGGAGATTTTTTTTGAGGGGAATGTTAAATGTTTGCACTTCTATCTCTTTGTCTCCCTTTTCCGCCATCTCGCCTTTGTTCATCCCTCATGTAGCTCACTACCCTCCTTCTTCACAAAGACAACCTGAAGAAAGAGATGAAACAAATATAGTATCAATTAATTCTAAACACCTACTTAGCAAAAAATCCCTTGAACGCGGTGAGGCGTTCAAGGGAGGAGAGAGGGACGGCGCGACTTACTGCACCAAAGGTAGAAGAGGGAGCAGAAAGTGCGGCAACCCGGATTATGGATTTTGTTCCAAGAGCTTGTTTTTGGTCTATTTCGCGCTGCGGAATCTGATAGACGAGTTCCTTGCTGCCGACTTCGACTTTCACTTTCGTGCGGTGGTTCGTGCCTTCGACGGTGCGGTCGATGGGCAGTTTCCAACGCTTCAGGTCGAAGAGAGAGGTGCCTTCGCCCCACAGTTCGATGCGGCGTTGGAGTTGGAGGAAGCCACGAAAATCAGCGACATCTGTCACGTGCAGATCTACTTGGTCGGCGGCTCCGCGAGAGGCAAGGAAAGATTTGAGTGCCGCTGCTGCATCAGTCAATTTTTCCTTGTTCGCCCAATGCCTCCACATAGAGGAGATAGGGGTCGGCACTACGCAGATAGATATAGTCACCCGTGAAGTCGGCAGGACTCTTAAATTTCATCGTAGCCAAGTCCTTCTTTCTCCACCAAGCCTTACGCGCATCGTTGTCGGAGATTTGATCATACAGTTTGTTGTGAATGGCCTTGTAGACACCAAGTGCACCCGCATAGCCTTGGATGCTGGTGTCTATGTGAGAGAAGAAGGAGGCGTAGACGGTAGTGTTCTGATCGTTGATACCATATCCCCAGAGCACATCGTCGTTGTCGATTTTGCAAAGATTGCTGGGGAAGCCCACCGACACGCCATCGGCGGCAATGTAGGCATACTTTTCTACATTTGCCCAGTCTTCCATAGCGGCATAGGCCTTGGCCAGAAAGGTGGCAGCCACACGCTTGTCGGCATCGGTGTGATCGTCCGTCAATTGCCCATTCTCCACACCGTAGGTCAAGTCTTCAACAATCTGCTTGTAGACTTCTTCGACCGTGGCGCGGGGCAGTTGTGCGGGCGAGCCAGGCAGCGACAAGGGCACACCAAGGGCTTTTTCATTGCCTTTGTAGGTCTGCTGATAGAGGTTGACGAGGTAGTAGTAGGACAAGCCGCGCAGAGTGAGCAGTTCTGCCTTCACCACAGCCAACTCCGGCGTCATTTTGCTGTCATCGCTCAGATACTTGACAATGAAATCGTTGGAGGAAGCAATGATTTTGTAGAACAAAAGCCCAAAAGAGACGAGTACGAGCATAAGGGGCCTCGCGGTTTTCCAAATTATAATCGAAGCCAAAGTGATGGTGCTTGGTCTGCACCATGTCTTCGCCCATAAGATCGGTGGCGAGATTGACCGATTTCAAGCCGAAGTAGTCGTGTCGCGTGTTCGACACGAGGTCTTGGATTTGAAAGGTCTGATAGACGGCTTGCAGTTCGGCCCTGATGACACGTGGCAGTGCCGTGGGGTCGCTGGTGAGGGCATCCTTCTGTTTTTTTGCGTGATGTAGGGCGTCTCATTTTTGTCCAAATAGTCCGATGAGCAGGCAGTGAAAGCCAGCAGCGCCAACGCGGGAGGAATTTATGCAGTTTCATAATGGCTTGTAAATTTAGAATTTGACATTGAGTCCGAACGAAATCGTGCGGATAGCGCTATAGGTCGAATTTCTGTTGCTTCCGCTGATGCTGTAGCGAGGGTCGAAGCCTTTACGTTTCGAGAGAAGGGCAACGTTATCAACCATCGCATAAACACGGATACCGGAGATGCCCCAACGATCCATTACGCTCTGTGGCAGATTGTATCCCAAAGTGACATTGCGGAAGGAGAGGTAAGAAGCGTTGGTGAGGAATCGCTCAATACTTTGGTTCAGATCCTGGTTGTTATATTCCAAACGCGGCAGGGAGGTCTCGCTCTTGTTGACCAGCGACCAGCTTTTGAGGATGTCGCGGTGCCAGTTGTGGTCGTTATTGTCCGGACGCATCAAGTTGGCATATTGGTAGTCGACAATCTTACCGCCAAGGCTGTAAGCAAATTGCAGGGAGAGGTCGAAGCCTTTGTAGCTCAGGTCTGTGCCGAAGCCACCTTGCAGGTCGGGAAGCGTACTGCCCACAAACTGTCGGCTGAATCCGGCCTTGGTGGCATCGTATTCCTGCCTCTTGTATTCAGTATCCTCTTTTTTGTCTTTCAGCCAATAGAGTGCCATACCTGTTTCGGGGTCGACACCGGCAGTCTTCACCATGTGGTATTCGTAGATGCTGCGACCTTCGACAAAAACGCTGTTCGCCGTTGATCAAGCCGTCTTTTTTTGTATTCGTCCGGCAGACGAATGATTTCGTTCTTGAAGTGCGTGGCATTGACATTGACATTCCACGAGAAGTCGGGACGATCGAAGATTTTGGCATTCAGCGTAAATTCCACACCCGTATTGCGCATGTCGCCGATATTGGTAGGCTTACTCGAGAATCCGGTGCTGGACGGTACGGGTAGATTGAAGAGCATATCAGTGGTCTTGCGTGTGAAGAACTCTACTTCACCACTGATGATATTGCTGAGGACTGCAAACTCAAGGCCGACATTGAAATTGTGGTTCGTTTCCCACGTTACGTTCTCGTTGCCCATATATTGAGGGGTGAGCGAGGTGCAGAACCGTTGGACGTCACATTGTAGACATTCTGATAAGGCTGCCAGTTGCGATAGCCGTTGGCTAAGAGGAGGTAGTCGTTACCCTGCTGACCGTAGCTGGCTTTTGAGTTTGAGGTTGGATAGGTAGTGCTTGAAAGGTGCATAGAAGTCTTCTTCGCTCACACGCCAGGATGCACCAAACGACCAGAAACTTCCCCATCGATGTTTAGGATGGAACACGGACGAGGCATCACGACGGAAGCTGGCCGAAGCATAGTAGCGGTTCTTGTAGTTGGCCGTCAGTTGCGAGAAGTAGCCTTCCAGACGATAGTTCTGCTTTTCGGAAGTAAGCTCCGTATTTTTTGTTCCTTGCCACAACTCGGGGTTCTGATAGGTCAAGAAACCAGTTTTTTCGCCCAGCAGCACACCATCGTCCATGCTGTAAGACTCATGACCCACCATGGCGTTGAGGTCGAGTCCGTTCTCAAATTCGTGACTCCAGCGCAGGATTTGGTTGAAGTTGATGGTGGTGGTGCTGCCACGCTGCTTGCGCACACGGCCACCGAAGCTTTTGGCATCGCCCAGCAAGGGAGATTGGAAGTGTGTGATGTCTGCCCACTCCTTACCGTAAGTCAAGTTGGAACTTACCTCAAAGTCGTAGGGCAAAGTGAGGGTTACAGCCGAGTTGTTGGTGAGGATGTCAACCGTATTTTCACGAAGATCTTCTTTTTGCGTCACCAAGGGGTTCATATTGGAACCGTAAGCACGTGCATCGTTGATGACATTGCCTTTCGAATCGGTGTTGATCGTACCATCATCATATACTCTCTTGCCAGTGTAGGGGTCAAGTTGCACACTGCCGTCGGCATTGTGCTTGTAGATGGGATAGATGGCCGGGATGCTGCGCGTCCAGTTAAAGGTATTAGAGTAGTTGCTGAGTTCTTGAATAGTGTTACGTTTGGTGTTGGTATACTGCACATTGTTCGAGAAGTGCAACCACTTGTACACCTGTGCCTCATACTTCAAGCGAGTGGTGTAGCGTTTGAAATAGGTATTGATGTTGTAACCATTGTCGTCCAAATAGCCGAAAGAGAAGTAGATACGTTCTTTCTCATTGCCTCTGCTCAAATTCACATTGTACTCTTGGCGCAAAGCGGGGTTGAAGAGTGCACCACGCCAATCATTCCAGCCGGCATCTTGATACTTCAGGAGTGCAGCGGGATTGAGCTTACCGAGGTAAGGATGATCGGTGCCGGGCAATACGATTTTATCGTTGGGCACATTGTAGGCATTGTAGCCCAATGCGTCATACAAGTTTCCGGCAGCGGCGGCAGCGGCGGCAGTGGCATTACCTTTGGCACTTCCGAAATAGGATTGATTAAAGAGCGAACGATACATTGTTTCGTAATACTCTCCGGCATCGGTGATGACGTCATATTCGGGAACGCCTCGTGAGTTGGAGCCCCACTTGGCATCAACAGCCACATTGGTTTTACCCACCTTAGCGCTCTTGGTTGTGATGACCACCACGCCATTGGCACCACGCGCACCATAGAGGGCAGCCGAAGCAGCGTCTTTCAAGATAGAGAAACTGGCAATATCAGCAGGGTTGATGGTGTTCAAGTCGCCACTGTAAGGCGCACCGTCTACGATGATGAGCGGTGCATTGCTGGCGAAGATAGATCCGATACCACGCACACGGATGGTGGTGGGCGCACCGGGCGTGCCCGAAGTGTTGGAAATGGTTACACCGGCCACTTTTCCTTCGAGGGTTTTCGACACGTCGGAGGTTTGTGCTTTGGACAAACCTTCGCTGTTGATGACGGCTGCAGAACCGGTGAAGGCTGATTTTTTGGTCGTACCATAGGCCACGACCATCACTTCGTCCAGATCGGTGTTGGCTTCGGTGAGTGTCACGTTCATGTTGCTGCTCACGTCTACCGTCTGCACGTTCATGCCCACATAGCCAATCGAAACGCGCTTCACACCAGCAGGAAGTTTAGAAATGGAGAAGTTACCATCATTGTCGGTCAGTGCAACGACTTTTCCGTTGGCTTTGACAGAGGCACCGGCCACCGGATTACCCGACTGGTCCAACACGCGACCTTTGACCACAGTCTGCGCTGCCATCGTGCCGGCCGCTAAGAGTGCGGCACTAAGGAGTACTAACTTTTTCTTCATAATTCTACTGTTATTTCGGTTCTGTTTAATTGCCTTTTTCTCCAGATCAGGAAAAGTCACAATTGCGTGGAACAAAAGCGGACGAAATCATCCCATTAGGGTCATGCCTACTTAAATTCACAATTTTACTACTTTTCCAGATGGAACTATTGCAAATTTAAGGTTTCAACCCAAACAAACCGTAGTTTTTGTTATGAAAAATTGCACTAAGGGCTGTTTTTTTAACACAAAACCACCAATACCGTTCAATTTTTGACACTCAGAGATGCCAGAACAAAACATGAAATTCCATACACGACCACATACCCGCCAGATATTTACAAAAGATAGATTTTTCCTCAAATCAAAGACATAATAAACGCACATTCAGAGATTTCATAGACACCTTCTATTTCTCTTCATTTAGCAGCAACAACGCCTCTTCATATTCACAGGTATATCGCAAAAAAATATGCAACAGTAAGATTGCTCACAAACAAAAAAACTGCGTTTCAATTCTCTAAAATATAAAAAAACATCAGTAGACATGCGACTTCCGACCTCGGAGAGGAGCCTCTAAGGTTGCGCATGTCGTTACGGACGTCCCCACAAGGGCGAGACGACCCATCACGGTGCAATGTCGCATGGTTGTTCTCGTCCGGGACTTCTCTGAATGCCGCCGGTTGAGGAGGGCACAGCCCAACGAACCCAGGGTAAAAACAAGCAGTGCCAAGACTTCGGAAAGTCTTGGCACTATTGAGTGATAGCAATTTGAGAATTCTCAAAGAGAGATTACCAACCTTCGTTTTGTTTCAGAGCCTTATTGAGGTTGATATCCTTAGAAGGAATACCCCATACGAAACGATTGTCGCCAGCTTGTACTTGAATATTCGTAAAACTTGGGTTCAAGGGAAGTTCATCTTGTACGCCTTGTGCTTTGCGGTCCATACCTTGATGCCAACGCTTAAGATCGTAGAAGTGGAAACCTTCACCCACGAGTTCACGTGTACGTTCCAACTTTACTTCTGCGAGCAAGTCATCTGCAGTAGCAGGTGCTACGTTTGCCAAACCACGTGCTTTGCGCAATGCATTGAGGTGGTTGAGACCGACCGCCAGATTACCTTGACGAGCTGCCGCCTCAGCAGCAATCAAATAAACCTCAGCTGTACGGAAAAGGATGGGCGAGTGAGCAAAGTTACCCGACGAAGAAAATTTCTTTGTGTACGGATACTTGTTGAAGCCGTAAAGATTGTTCTTAACTATCGAAGCGAAAATAAACTTGTGTTGCAGGAAGTAAACATCCTTACGATAGTCACCGGGCTCATAGAGATCCAACAGCCCCTTCGTGGGAAGATAGTCGGGAAGATAAGCCTTCGTTGAAGGTTGATAACCTCCTAAGTAAAGACTATTCTCATTGGGCGTCTCATTTTGGTCAATATAGAGATGCATAATGATTTCGGAGCAAGCATCATCTTTCCACATTGCAGCAAAGTCCGCACGATTGTCGACAAGAGGATAGGCATTCCCATTGATTACGCTCTCGGCTGCAGCTTGTGCCTTGGCCCATTCTCCCATAGAGAGATACACGCGGGCGCGGAAAGCCTTGATGGCTTCCGGAGTGAAACGCGTGGGAGAGTCATCCAGCAGTCCTTCGGGTGTTGCTCCGGCCACTCCCCAAAGAGAGTCGGTCTTGTTGAGGTCGGACAAAATCTGATCGTACACCTCTTTCACCGTGTTACGCGGCAAGCGTTCTTCTACGTCAAACTTCAAATGGAGGGGGACACCCAGCGAAGCTGCATCAGCCGTTCCCGTAGCCTCGTTGTAGTACGCCTTGGCGTAGAGGTTAACAAGCTGGTAGTAGCTGTAAGCACGAATGGCGTAAACTTCACCCAAGCCGATATTGACTACTTTTTGTCAGCCTCTTTCTCAGCCTTGACATTTGGCGCTTTCTCAATGATGTTATTGATGTTCTTGAGCATGGTATAGTAACCTCCCCAAGTGTCATCAATTTGGTCTGTAGAAGAGTTGGCCATCCAACCGTGCAGTTCACCATTACGGTTTCCTTCATTCTGAGTAGAGTTGAAGTGTTCGGTCTGCACATCAGTATTGGTCACATAAGCTCCATAGGAACGTCCACGAAGCTGAGCGTAGGCACCATCTACCCATTTTTGCATGTCATTGGCCGTTTGCAGACTCTCGTTGAGTCCCAAGCCATTAGGGTTGGTAAAGTCCATTTCACACGAGGTGAGTGCCCCGGTAAAAGCCAACCCGAGAAGAAGATATTGCAGTTTCATATTACTTTCTTTTTTAGGAGTTAGAATGTCAAGTTCACACCCACCGAGACTTGCTTGGTGTTGGGGTTTCCACCATAAGTTAAGTTGGCATTGACTTCAGGATCTTGTCCCGTGTAGTTCGTCACCGTAATCAAGTTACGTCCCGTCACGAAAACACTGGCAGACGAAAGAACGCGCGTCTTGCCCAATACACTCTTAGGCAACATATAGCTCAGCGTGATATTCTTTAAGCGCATGAACGAAGCATTTTCCAACACGCGCGTGTCAAACTCCATGGTGTGGTAGTTTTTGCTGGGGTAGGCCGCATTGGGGTTGTCCACCGTCCAAAGATTGCCAATGAGGTCTTTGGATTGGTTGTAACCTGCGAATCTGTGGATGTTGTGCGTGAAGATGGCATCGTTGTTGACCAAATACTTGTTGAGTTGGAAAGAGAAGTCGGCCACCAGGCTGAAGCCCTTCCAACCGGCACGTACGCCGAAACCACCCGTCCAGTCGGGGTTCCTATTCTTCCCCGTAGCTTGTGACAGTGCCAAACTATAGTCAGAAGTGACACGCGAAGGATCTTTCGTGGTTTTTGGTCATATCATCACCCGGGAGATACCATTGCGGTGCTCCCGTTTTTTTGTTCACACCCGCCCATATGGGGGCATAGAACTGGACAGGCTGACCCACAATCCAAGTTAAAAGTTGTTGCTCTACAGCCCAATACTTACCACCGGCTTTTGCGCCATCAAAGAGTTTGGTCACTTCCTGCTTATTGTAAGCCAAGTTGACGTAAGGCTCTACAGAGAAATCGCTCTTACGGTCGAAGATTTCATAAGCCACCATCAACTCGACACCAGTATTGCGCAGAGAGGCAGTATTCTTCAAAATCTCCGTCACACCGGATGTGGAGGGATAAGGCACATTCATGTGCAGGTCGGTATTGTCCTTCACATAAAACTCTGCACTTGCCGTGAGACGGGAATCAAAAGCGGTCAATTCTGCACCCACGGAGAATTGCTTCTGCTTCTCCCATCCCAGGTTGTAGTTACCTACAGAAGAGATGCCCAAACCTGACTTCTCTTGATATCTCGTAGCACCGGCCAAGAACATCCATTGATAGGGATCAATGGCCGAACGCCCCTGCGTACCATAGCTGGCACGTAAGTCGAGTTTATTGAGCCAGTTTACGCCCTTTAAGAAGTTCTCTTCGCGCATCTTCCAACGACCACCCAATGAGAAGAAAGTACCCTTGCGGTGACCCGGTGCGAGGAGTGAGGTTTCATCGTTACGCAAAGTGGCATCGGCAAAGTAACGGCTCGCATAGTCGTAGCTGAAACGACCGAAGAAGGAGTTGTAAGCATATTTTTCATCTCCTGTCTCCATCGCCTTCGTACCTGTTCCGTTCTGCAGTTGCATGAGACGATCGTCTGCAAGCCCTTCCACCGATGCTTTTAAGGTGTTGTAGTTATACTGAATCCACTCCTGTCCCACAAGGGCGGTGTAAGAGTTCAAACCTCTCGTCCACTGGTACTCCGCTGTATTGGTGCTCTGCCATTGGTATCTGCGGACGCGTTGTTCCATCATCGTACCATTGCCCGGAGCATCCATAAAACTGGGCAAGCGTTGAGTTTCCACATTCTGATCGAAAGCATCAACAGAATTCTGCGTTTTGAGTTTCAAGCCCTTGATGGGAGTCAATTCAAAATAGCTCATTCCCATCACCTGCACTTTATTGTTGTACATGGGGAGGGTTTGCTTAAGGTAGGAAAAACTCGGAATGTTAAGACCGGGAATGTGCTTATCGAAATATTCGTTGCCATCCTTATCATAAGGCGTATAGAATCTCGGCCACATATAGCCAAGACCCGTCACAAGACTTCCGCCACTATAGGGGTTGGTTTTTCTATCTTCCAAAGAAAGAGCCACATTCACCCCGGCACGCAGCCAATCATTGATTTCCGTGTTCAGGTTCACCTTACCCGAATAGCGATCATACTTTGAGCGATAGGCCAAGCCTTCTTGGTTGTGCAGACCGAAAGCGACATAGTAGTCCGTCTTGTCCGTACCTCCCGAGTAAGAAAGGTTGGCTTGGTAGGTTTTACGATTTTCTTTATAGAAGTATTTACGCCACTCTGTATTGTTCTGACCAAAATTCGTACGAAGAGCCTCAATATTGGCATCAGAGACCAAACGATATTGCTTCCAAAAGTCAAGCAACTCATTTGTGCTCATCATATTGTCCCACATCTTGGTGCTGGCCAAGTTGGAAACGCCATAAGAAGCATCTACCGACAAGTGACCTTGTTCACCGCGACGTCCTTTTTTGGTGGTATAAATCAGTACACCATTGGCGGCACGCGAACCATAGATAGAGGTAGCCGATGCGTCTTTGAGCACCGAAACACTGGCAATATCGTTAGGACTGATGGAAAGAACGGTGGTGGCATTGACGGCTACACCATCCAAGATGTAGAGCGGTTCGGAACTTCCGGAAAGCGTCCCGACACCACGCACCGTGATGCTGGAAGCCGAAGAAGGTTCACCCGAAGAAGTATAGACTTGTACACCCGTCACCTTACCCTGCAAGGCATCGTTGACGTTAGCAACAGGGCGGTTTTTGATTTCATCGGAGGAGACAGCGGCTACCGAGCCCGTCACCGAACCGAGTTTCTGCCCCGAACCGTAGCTCATGACCACAGCTTCACCCAGTGCAGAGTCACTGTCGGCCAGCTACAACGTTCATTGCGCCGGACACGCTCACCGATTGCGTTTCCATACCGATGTAGGGAAATCGTCACCGTCTTTGTGCCGGCCGGCAATTTTGTGATACTGAAATCACCCTTGTTATCGGTGATTGCGACCACCTTATTACCCACTTTGACAGCTGCACCCACAACAGGTTCGCCATCTTTGTCGGCAACGTGGCCCTTCACCGCCGTTTGGGCGGTGGCAGCAGCGGTCATCAGAAACGCTGCACTAAGGATTGCTAACTTTTTGTTCATATCTTCTACCTATTAGGATTGTTTAGGATGGTTTTCGTAGAGCACAATGTGTGTTTGTCAAGCAAAGCTGTTCATAAACTATCAAATTGTTATTTTCACCTCATGCTTTGCCTACATAACCGTAGAAAAAGGTGCTCATTTGCGAATATAGTGCTTATTCGGGCGTCTGCCACACATTTATGAGAGAATTTTGATTACAAAGTGCTACTTTTAACTTTTATTTCTCAGGAATTGGTCTTTTTGCCACCTTGTTTTAACAATACAAATCTATAAATACCGAAATCGCAAACAAAGACTACTTTGTCGGTTTTTTCGCAACGTTTTGCCTGCTTCTTAGCAAGAAAAGATGGCATTTTTCATGCAAACCCTTTTCTTTTTTGAGCGTGTCCATCGAGGAGTGGGATGAGGTGGGGCGCAAGGGACCGATATTCGCCCTTGCTTCAAAGCGCTTGGCACATCGATTTTTCGTCCTCTTCGGGGGCGTTTCTTTCCATTTTGAACACCGACTTATTGGTCATTGGTTTTCGATGTCGTTGAAAGCGACACCTTTGCATAATCTCGGGTTCTCCCGAGGTGGGGAGGGTGTAAGAGAAGCTGACTGAAGGCCGACCCGATGCTACCTTTTGTGTTCGATTTTCCCCTACTTATGCACGTCATCAAAGCGAAATAGGGCGGACCTTCAGTCAGCGCGATCACGGATATACCTCAACCCCACGAGAACGTGGGACTACTCAAAAGTGTCGCTTCCTGCGACAGGCATCAACAATACAAACGTTTTGATTGGACACTTCGGAGTGCCGACTTCCCTCGCGCGCGTATACTCTACAATAGCACGTGTTTTTTGCCTTCACTCCTTCACCGGAAGGTATAGTATTCAGAAAAACAAGCAGTTATGGGTGAAGGCAAGACATCGCCCTGCCTTCACCAGCCTTCACGCCCCCACCCTATCTTCGGCCTCGCGAGGAGCAGAGGGTGGGCGTAGGCGAAAACAAGACGCACTCCCCCACTCTACCGCCACGAACGACCGCCCCTCGGTGAAGGCAGTGAAGGCAAAAAACATGCAGATAGTGTAGTGATGCGCACGTGCGTACGCGCGCGAGCAAAGACAAGTGGGCACTCCCTCTCACCTTTGAACATCTATCTCTGAGCTAAATCAAATTACCTCAGAGGTAGACAAAACTACCTCTGAGGTAAATCGGGATAGCACTGAGAAAAGTGCTCGTGCTACACCTGCAAAAGGAGAGAGCAAAAACGCTGTCCCCCCTCTTCGATGCAGGGCCAAGATGTTAAAGTCGTGTTAAAATCCGGGCAATGTGGCTGAAAACGCCGGCGAGATGTCTATATAAGAGTAAGTAGGTCTTCTTAATTAGGTCTTCAAAATGAATCGTAGCTATTTTAGTCGTAGGATGTTCTCTACTTTGACACTATCGATTGTGATTGAGGAGGTCGATCATCAGGCGGAAATCCTGTGCAGAGAGCCCTAAGGTGATGAGGTCGCTGCGGTCTTCTTCGAAGAAGTCGTGAGGGGCAAAGTGGAGATTGCGGGCTTTGAGGCACTCCGAATAGAGGACAACCGCCGTGGGGACATCGGCCGAAAGCCAAGCGTTGTGGCCGGCATTGTAGAAGTCGTTGGCTGTCGGTTCATGCGCCAGAAGGTGATCATAGTGGCGCGCAGCATCGTCGAAGCGATGGAGCATCATGAGACACCAAGCACACAGGCGGTGTGCCTGCAGGTCGTCGGGACTGTCGTAGAGCATCCTTTGCAGGCGCGGCAAGGCATCGTTGAAGAGTTCAAGATACATGAAGCAAATCGCGGTTTGCTGCAACACATCGTAGTCTTCAGGGGTGATTGCCTCCAGATGAATGAGGTGGACAAGGGCATCTTCGTAGTGCTTCAAGTAAAAGTGGCAATTGGCCAAACGCTGCAACACCTCCTCGTCTTCGCCTTTGGACAAGAGATAGTGGTCATAGTGCCGGGCAGCCTCTTCCCAGCGCTTCATCTTGTAGCAGCAGTCGCCCAAATGGCGCAAGCATTCCGGCGTTTGGGGCAGTCGGCTATAGAGTTCGTAGGCGTGGGGAGTGTCTTCCAGGTCTCTGCAAAACTCGGCCAACTCTTGCAGATAGTCCTCTCCTCGGAGGGCCGGAGCCAAATAGGGATTGTCGAGCAAGAAGAGGTTGGCGCGGAAGGGATTTTCACTTTCGTTGCGATAGGGGAAAAGTTGGCAGAAGCGATAGAGGTCGATGACGAAATTGCGCATCGACGATTCCTTTTGGACGATGGGATTGCCCTGTTCATCGACGATGTCGACACTCACGGTCGGTTTCTGCATCTGCGAGAGTATCTGCTCGGCCTGCGTCTGTCCGGCCTCGGTGTTGGCCTCGTGGGAGGCATGGAAGAGTTCGAGCAGCGCAAAACTACGGGTGGTGCAGTCGTTGGCGGCGAGAAGATGGTCGAGGAAGTCCTGCGGCGGTGCGATGCGGAGCACTTCGGGGTGCTCGGGCGCAAGAGGAGCAAACCAATGGGCGGCCGTGTTGAAGAAGGGGAGGCGGCGCATGATGTGCTGAAAAGAACGATAGCCCATGTCCATGCCCATGCGGTGGAAGTGGAGATAGCGGTGCATATGCTCCAAGAGACGCTGTTGGGTCTCGGCAGCTTCGGGGCTTTCCTCGTCGGGAAAGCGCACCTCATCGTCCCCCAAGGCCGAGGAGGGAGCTTTGGTGGTCGTATCGATAATCAGAGAGAGCACTTCCTCTTCGAGGTTTTTGGTGACGGTGGGCGTTTCGAGGATGGCCAAAAGAAACTTTTGCAAACGCCGCAATCGGCGTACAAACCGCTCCTGCCGAGCGACGAAAGCGTGGATGCGCCGCACTTGTTCGGGAAAGAAGGGCATCACCTCGGCATGGCGGACGAGGGCAAGCACAACACCCACCAAAGCACGGTCGTAGAGGAAAGCATCGTCGACTGCAGCCAGGGTGTCGAGCAGGAAGTCCATCCGCCGGGCATCGTAGGAACTGAACAGGCTGAGCGTCACCGCGGCCAGGAGAGAGGCTTTGAGGTACGGGGCATGAGGGGCGGCAAGATAGGCCGAAGCGAGGCCAACCTCGTCTTTGCCCCAGGCGGGACCGGTCCAGACGACTTCAAACAGCAAGCGGAAGGAAGTCCCGCTTTGGAGCACGACGGCGAGCTGTGGCGCTATTTCCCCTTGCTGCAACTTGCTCCACAATTCGGCACGATGCAATCCGGACTGCGAGAAGAGGTAGTCGCGATGGATGCGCTCGGCCATCTCGTAGGCACGGCGGAGGAAGTGGAGATGCTGGGCGTGGCGCGTGGCATCGGATGCTCCTTGGTGCAGATAGTTGAGCAACATCGTGTAGTCTTGCCGCAGGGCAGCAATGTCTTGCCGCAACGCTTGACAACCGGCATAGGGAAAGTTGCCCCTCAATGGCCGAGAGGGCATCGAGCAGGCGGTGTTCGCGCAGGGCGGTGCGGGCATCATCGCGCAGGGTGAGATAGGCAGCGGAATTCATGAGCAGAGAGAACGGGGAGAACAAAAGATTATCGGACGGAGGTGTAGGTCGGAAAGTGAAGTTGGGAAAGGCTCTCGGGCGGAATTTGATACTTATGAATGAGCAAGCTGTCGCGCAGGGGATTGGTCTTGCCGTTGAGCCGTCGGATGGCTTCATTGTAGACACGAACCAGACGTCGCAACTGAGCTGCTTTGCGCTTGTCTTTCTGCGCGCGGGCGGTGGCATAGAGCGCCACGGGATAGCGCTGAGCAGAGGCCATGGAGAGGAGTGTATGGCCCGACCGGAGGGCAAGGGCAGCGTATGGCTCGGGGAGAAAAGTGGCATCGACCTGCTCATTGTCGAGCATCTGCAAGCGCAGACGATAGTTGTTGATCTGCGGTGTGAAGATGTCGTCGTCTTTGAAGCGAAGACTGTCGCGGAGGTGGGTCAGGTAGCTGTCGGAGGCAGAGTAGCGGGCGATGGCCACTAGTGCGCCCTTTGAGCTTCGTCAGATGGGTGATGCGGCGGCGGGCATTGGCCACCAGACTCCAACGCTCTTGAAGGGGAAGGATGCGGTGCAGGGAGGTGAGGCGACCTTGTGTGCGATAGTGATCCAGTCGGGCAGCATCGGCCACACCGGCATCGACAGTGCGCCCCATCAATGCAGTGTCGGCGTCAAACTGGGCGGTATAGGTTCTGAGCACGAGGGGAAGACCCAGCGAATCGGCCAGGCCGCTATCGGCTGCATAGTAGAAGGGCAGGCAAGCCATCGTGGGCAGACAGGCGATATGCAACGCCAGATTGTCGTCGAGCTGTGTGGGCACGCTCCCGGACGACTGCGGGCGCGAGGTGCAACTGATCAGCAAGGTGAGACACAACAAAAGGAGGGGAAAACAATGCGAGCGAGGTTTCATCAATAGGTCTCTGAAGTAAGTATTCAAAATTAATCGTTGCTATCTTTGTCGTAGGCTGTTTTCTAACTCGAACACCTACTTAGAAAAAAACAAAAGTTATAGAGCCGCGCGGCTCGGGCTGCACGCACTCTATAACTTGAATGGTTGAGTTGTCTAAAAAAAGGAAGTCGCGATCAGCCCTTGATGGCCGCTACGCCGGGGAGCACTTTGCCTTCGATGGCTTCGAGGAGCGCACCACCACCGGTGGAGATGTAGGACACTTGGTCGGCCATGCCAAACTTGTTGATGCAGGCCACAGAGTCGCCACCACCGATGAGGGAGAAGGCACCGTTTTTCGTGGCAACGGCAATGGCCTCGGCGATGGCACGGCTGCCACCATCGAAGTTGTCGAATTCGAACACACCGGCAGGACCGTTCCAGAGGATGGTCTTTGCGCTTTCGATGGCAGCGGCAAATGCCTTGCGGCTTTCGGGACCGGCATCGAGACCTTCCCAGCCTGCGGGAATTTCGCCTACGGGGAGAATTTGCGTGTTGCAATCGTTCTTGAAGTCGTCGCCGGCCACACAGTCGGTGCCGAGCACGAGGTTGACGCCCTTGGCCTTGGCTTTCTCAATGATGGAAAGGGCCAGGTCGAGCTTGTCTTCTTCACAGATGGATTGACCCACGTTGCCACCGAGCGCACGCGCAAAGGTGTAGGTCATGCCGCCGCAGAGGATGAGGTTGTCCACCTTGTCCATGAGGTTTTCGATGATGCCGATTTTGGTCGACACCTTAGAGCCACCCATAATGGCGGTGAAGGGACGCTTGATGTTGTTGAGGATGTTGTCGACGGCTTGCACTTCTTTCTCCATGAGGTAGCCGAGCATCTTGTGGTCGGCATCGAAGTAGTCGGCAATGACAGCGGTGGAGGCGTGCTTGCGGTGAGCGGTGCCGAAGGCATCCATCACGTAGCAGTCGGCATAGGAAGCGAGGGTCTTGGCAAACTCCTTCTGGCTTTCCTTCATGGCTTTCTTCGCGGCATCATAGGCGGGGTCGGCCTTGTCGATGCCCACAGGCTTGCCTTCCTCTTCGGGATAGAAACGGAGATTTTCGAGCAGCAACACTTCGCCGGGCTTGAGGGCTGCAGCAGCTTCTTGTGCTTTGGCGCAGTCGGGGGCAAAGGTTACGGGAGCTTCGAGCGCTGCGGCTACGGCCTCCTTGATTTGACCGAGGGAGAGCTTGGGGTTGACTTTGCCTTTGGGCTTGCCCATGTGGCTCATGATGATGAGAGCGCCGCCATCGGCAAGAATCTTTTTGAGCGTGGGGAGGGCGCCGCGGATGCGGGTGTCGTCGGTGATTTTTCCTTCTTCGTTGAGGGGCACATTGAAGTCTACGCGGACGATAGCCTTCTTACCTGCGAAATTACAAGCGTCGATAGTCATAATAGTGATGTGTATTTATTGGATTTTGTGGATTGTTTTATAGGGGCAAATTTACGAAAAACTTTGCAAGGGAGGATTGTTCGTGCTGAAAAAAGTAGCAAAAAACTGACATTTGTGCACATCGGTCATCTCTTGTCGCCCGTTCTCAACTGTACTTTCGCGGAAAAACGCAGCAAAATGCCGGCGGTGGCAATGATGCCCAACACCATATTATAATAGAGGTAAGGCAGGATTTCGATAGGACTGATTTCAGCCAGTCCGGCAGCAATGAGCATCTGTGCACCATAGGGCAACAATCCCTGCACTACGCAAGAGAAGGTGTCGAGCAGGGAGGCACTCTTGCACTTGTTTACCCCATATTGGTCGGCGATGTCGTTCGATATTTTTTTCCCACACTAAGGATGGCAACGGTGTTGTTGGCCGTCACGCAGTTGATGAGCGACACCAAAGCCGAAATGGCGGCTTCGGCACCGCGCTTGCCGCGCACATGGCGGGTGAGCCGCTGGATGATGAAATCGATGCCCCCATTGTAGCGGATGACTTCCAGCAGTCCGCCGGCGAGGAGGGCGACCAGGATGGTGGCGGTCATGTTGCTCACGCCTTTGGCCATCGCGCCAAACCATGCGGCAACGTCAAAACTGCCGCAACTCAAACCGACAATGCCCGCCAAAAGGTTGCCCAAGAGGAGCACCGCCATCACATCTAGTCCGGCAATGGCGACCACCAGTACCGCGACATAGGGCAGCACTTTCCAAAGCGCCACTGCCGGGACATCGGGGATTTGGGCCACGCCATGCCCCAGCACAACATAGAGACAGAAACAGACGAGGGCAGCCGGCAGAGCAATCTGAAAGTTGGCCCGAAACTTGGCACTGAGTTTGACACCCTGCGAACGAGTGGCGACAATGGTGGTGTCGGAGATAAAGGAGAGATTGTCGCCAAAGAAAGCCCCTCCCACCACCGAAGCGACCAGCAGAGGGAGAACTATGCCGGAGGGGGAAGCCAACCCTGTGGCCACAGGTACAAGAGCGACAATGGTGCCGACACTCGTACCGATGCTGAGCGACACGAAGCAGGCTGCCAGGAAAAGGCCGGGGAGCAGCATTGAGGCAGGCAGGAGGGTCAGGGTGAGATTGACCATGGCCTTGATGGCTCCCATTTGTTGAGCGGTTTCGGCAAAGGCTCCAGCCAAGATGAAAATCCACAACATCATCATCAAATTCTTTTCGCCGGCTCCTCGGCTGAAGATACCCACCCGCTCGGCAATGGTGAGTCGAGGGGCGGAGCGGACGATGCGGTGGAAGGGAGGTGGAGGGGCGCTGTGTGATGAGGAGCGCATAGGCTGCAGCTGCGACAAACACGATGATGAGCGGAACTTTGTAGAAGTTGCCCCTAAGCCAAGCTCAGGCCTAAGAAAAGGCCGATGACGACAAAGATGGGGCTGATGGCGCGCAAACCGCGGCGCAAGGAGATGGGAGAATCAGACATGGAGGAGAGAAAAGAAGAAGCGCACACCCTCCTGAATATGGGGGCGTGCGAGCACAGAACAAAGGTACGACCTTTTGCCCAAACAAACAAGAACAACCCCCTCAAATGGGATTGAGGGGGTTGTTCTTCAACGATTTTTGTAGGCCGACTGTGCGTTTGTCGATGTTTCTAACCGGCTTCTTCTTCCTCAGCCCACTTCCGATTGAAATACTCATGGGGAGAGCAGTTGAAGAAGTTTTGGAACAAGCGGTAGAAAGAGGATCGGGAGGCAAAGCCATAGCGTGCATATTCTATCTTTCCCTTACCGCCTTGTTCTTTGAGATAATTTTCTACAAAGTAATTGATGCGATATTCAGCCAACCACACACTGAAGTTTTTTTCCGGTTTCGCGATTGATGACACTCGACAAACTGGTACGGCTGCGCTCTAAACGATCGGCCATTTTGTTGAGGGTCAAGTCGGGTTCAAGAAAAACTTGGTGGCTCTCCATCAAATCTTTAGCACGTGCAAACAACAGTCTGTCCGATGCTTGTTTACGTTTTCCTTCGTTCATAGGGGTACGTTTTTACTGAGAAGTAAAGGGTAGTTTTTGTGAGAGGTAAAAAGGAGGCAGCAAGTTCATCCCAATCTGGAAATTTCTTTTGCGTCCGGCAAGGCTGCGACTCTATTTTCTTACTGCAAAGATACGAAAAATTCTATTTTTACACAACGTCTTTCTGCATTTTCTATCCGCAAATTCAGGCAGCAAAATCATCATATCGACCAATTATATAAAAATATCGACTAAAACATCCCCCTTTATACTTGTTAGGAATGTATCCAGAACATGACAAAGAGAGTGTTGGGACAGATTTCATCTCGCAACGTACAAAAACGCAATGCAAAGGGCACAAGAAAGCCCCTCTCGTGGAAGAGAAGGGCTGTCCAAATCAATCCATGCTATCATCGGAAGAAGTGTCTTGGTTGGGGTCTTTGACAATGCGCGGACTGCCTTGCCCACTCAGCGGAAGGGTGAGCAAGAAGGCCAGTCCTCCCTCCTCATCACCGGGCCCATTGAGCTGAGCACCAAACTGGAAACCTTCGCCTCTCACAGCACTAAAAGCCATACCGCCCAAAATCAAGTTTTTGCTCTCATTGGCATCCAACACCTCCGAGAAATCGGCTTTGCTGAAAGTACGCGTACAGAGGGCTTCTCCATCGCGCAGGATGACCACTTTCACCCGATTATCGAGATAGGGGTCGCCATATCGATCTTTGACCGGTGGCAGAGAGTCGGCCGGTGTTTTGTAGAGGTCGAACGTGTAGCGATGTCCGCCATATTCGGCTTCGGCCGTGAGGTGGCGGGCATCATCACGGCCCGGTCCTTGCTCGACGGCTAATGGTACTTCTGTACTATCGACCTTCGAAGCCGGAGAGTTTGATTTGTTGTCACAAGCGATGAGGAGGCTGAGTGCTGCCCCAATATAAAGTGGAAGGAGAAAACGTGTCATAAATGAGTCTTTAGTAAATCGGGCGTTTTTTACTCTATCCTACCGAGTATGGCTCAACAAAGCATAGACCTTGCGCTGCCCGAGGCAAGAAGACGCCTGCAAATCGTAGCTGATAAAAAACGCAAGCGAAGTTACAAATAAAATACAAGAGAACAAGGATAAACGAGAATAAATCACTATTTTTGCGCTTTAAGTTGATACAATCTTCACGCAACTTTCACGCTATGCGCAAAACATCCACCTTTCTATATCTTTTGGGCGGCACGCTCCTCTTTTTGCTCCCCATGGCCTGCACGCCATCCGCTCCTGCCGAGACTTCGGAGGAGACCTCAAAAGAACAGCACACATCGGTCTCGACACTACAAGAACAAATGCAGAACCTCGTGCTGCAAGTGCGGCGACAAAACCGACTTTACACCACCCAATGTCAAGTACACAAGGTGGTGATAAAGGATGAGAAAGCGCGTGTGGGCGGAAAGTTGTTCAACTTCTCCCTGCCCGGCTACCGGAAGATTGCCGTACCGATTGACGTCACGCTCAAAGCCTACATTGATTTTACACGCTTCTCTGCCGTCAATGTTCACCGCACCGACTCTTTTCTTATCGTCACCCTCCCCGACCCCGGTATTGAAGTGACTGCTTCGAAGATTGACCATACCAAAGTGCGCGAATACGTCTCCATCGGGCGCTCTTCCTTCTCAGATGAGGAAATCAACCGCTTGGCTCAACAAGGGCAAGACAGCATTCTGCGCCACCTCAACAATTATGGTATAGTGGCAGCAGCACGCGAGAGTGCCACCCGCACCCTCGTGCCTCTGTTCCGCAAAATGGGCTTTCGTGAAAGTCAAATTGTTCTCCGTTTCCGGCGCGACTACGATGATGCTGCGCTGCACCACCTCATCACCCCTCTTCCTAAGTTATGACAACGCTCTCTCCCCCTTCTGTTCCCGATGTGCAACCAAAAGAAACTTCACGCCCGAATCGTTGGTGGCGCTTTTTACGTTGGTGGTTCCGCCATTGGAAACTCTCACTCTGCCTTCTCGCTCTGGTGGGAATTGGCGTGGGCGTACTTTGGCTGAAAAGCACATCCTCTACCGATACTCCTTTGCTGTCCGTAGAACGCACCACCGCCATTGAAACCACTCCAGAGGAGGTGCGCCAAATCCGCGACATCGGGCAATGGGAGTTGCTTTCAGCGGCCACTGAAGAGATGGTCGAGCTCCACCGCACCGGAATTCTCCACGATGACCACCTTGTCTGCATCTATCGCGGTACCCTACGCTTGGGTATCAATCTCCACCACGCGTCGGCAGATTGGTTCCGTGCCGACAGCACAACCGCCATTTTGCAGTTGCCTCCAATCGAACTGCTTGATGAAGACTTCATCGATGAAGCTCACACCACCACTTTCTTTGAAGAAGGCAGCTGGACAGCCGCTGATAAGCAAAAAAACTCTACCTGCAGGCGAAAAAAAGCGATGAAGCAACGCATCCTCACGCCGGAGCATCTGCAACAAGCACAACAAAAATGCCAAAGAGCAGTTCTCCAAAAATTTTTCACCAATCTCGGCTATCACGAAGTGCTCATCACTTTTGCTAAAAATCCTTCTTCGGACACACACTAACTTCACTATGACAAAAAAATCTCCCCCTTCCTTCTTTTCGAGCCTTTTTGGCTGTTGGGCCGTTGTTCTCCTCTTGTCGAGATGCAGAAGACCACCCCTGCCGGAGGGCCCTTCTCGCACCGTGCTCGTTTACCAAGCGGCTCAAAATTCGCTCGGCACGCTCCAAATGCACGTCCAAGACAGCCTTGAGATGGTTAAGGGCATGCGCTATATGAAACCCGGAGAGCGCCTTCTCCTCTTCATCGATGACAATCGTCCACCTCGCCTTTACGAACTGGCTCACGGCTACACCACCCCTAAACTGATTAAGCGCTGGGCAACCGACCTCAACTCTGCAGACCCATCCACGCTCACCGAGGTGCTTCAGATGATGCGCGAAGGATTTCCGCCGAGGACTATGGGCTTGTGCTCTGGAGTCACGCCACAGGATGGTTGCCTTCTGCCAAATCCGGTGCAGCCTCCTCTCCGTCAAGCTCCTCGCAGCGCCCACTCAGTTTTTGGGGTCGACGTCGGACCTGATGGCAACATGTATCGTGATATGGCCGCACAGGGAGGTCGCCCCGATGAGATTGAAACCCCTCGCCTTGCAGAGGCCATTCAGCAAAGCGGTGTACATTTGAACTATATTCTCTTCGACTGCTGCCTGATGCAGTGCGTCGAAGCCGCCTACGACCTCCGCCATGCTGCCGACTATCTTGTGGCTTCTCCCATCGCCATATCTGCCGCCGGGGGCGACTACACTAAGTTGGTACGCGATGGACTCTTCGCCTCTGACATTCGCCGTTTGGGACAAACCTATGTCGCCCACTATCAAGAATTGCTGGATAAGAAAACCGATGATTTCGGTGTCGTGCTCTCCATTCTGCGTACCGACCGCCTGCAAGCCTTGGCCGATGCCTTGTCCGCCACTCTCCCCGCTCCCACACTGACAGCCTCGGGCACCACAAACTATTGGGACTTGACCGGCACACAACATTACGCCCCTTACGTGGGTAACTTCTTCTATCGCCCAGAATACTTCGACATGAACGATGTGCTTCGTCGCCATCTCTCACCGACCGACTACGCTGAGGTAAAAACCGCCCTCGATGCCGCCATCGTTTACAAAGGCGCAACGCCACGCTTCTTCTCCGGCCCACTTGTCGACAACTACATTGATGTCGA